>PPYF01298416.1_pt1 | contig 87297 bp, 99 predicted proteins | sample 1559871 | NCBI WGS metagenome assembly PPYF01 (sample SAMN08240021, study PRJNA423297) | Human gut metagenome, whole genome shotgun sequencing project.
ACTATCCAAAGAAACTATTCAATTATAAATCTCCTAAAGAGTTTTTACAGACTGGCTAATTTGAACTTGAAATTTGGCCAACTATGAAAACTACTCATTTTTCATTCATTCTATAGAAGAAAATTTGACAAAAGCCCTTTCTCTCTATATAATTAATTAGTTGAAATTATTCTATTTTTTCTGAAAATGGGAAATATATTTTAATAAGTAGTACTGATTTAATGGCTAAAAGATAAAGAGTCGCTTGATGATTTACCCTTTAACCAATGATTACAGTACTATGACTGATTTAGGAGTTTAATTATGTATAATTTTCTATCGTCTTTAGACAGTCTAGTCTGGGGACCACCTCTTCTTGTTCTTCTTGTTGGAACAGGAATTTATTTGTCTTCTCGCTTAGGATTATTGCAAGTTTTTCGCCTCCCAAAGGCCTTAAAACTAATCTTTAAATCTGAAGCAAAAGGTAAAGGGGATATTTCAAGTTTTGCTGCACTAGCTACTGCTCTTGCAGCAACTGTTGGTACTGGTAATATTGTCGGTGTCGCAACTGCCATCAAACTTGGTGGTCCAGGGGCACTTCTTTGGATGTGGATGGCCGCATTCTTTGGAATGGCTACAAAATATGCTGAAGGTGTTTTAGCCATCAAATACCGTACAACAGATGCAAATGGTGAAATTTCTGGTGGTCCAATGCACTACATTGTTAATGGGATGGGAAAACGTTGGAAACCTTTGGCCGTTGCCTTCTCAATTTTTGGGGTAACGGTTGCCTTGTTTGGTTCGGGGACTTTCACACAAGTTAACTCAATCACTGATTCACTTAGCAACACTGTTGGCTGGTCACCAAAAATCATCAGTATTATCTTGGCTGTCCTTGTCAGCATTATCATCTTCGGTGGTATTCAATCAATTTCAAAAGTTGCTGAAAAAATTGTTCCATTTATGGCAATCATTTACATTCTAGCAACAATTGCAATTCTTGCTTTCCACTGTAACCAAATTCTTCCAAGTATTGCTTTGGTTATTAAATCAGCCTTTACTGGAAAAGCAGCAACTGGTGGTTTTGCTGGAGCAACTGTTATCACAGCTATCCAAGCTGGTGTTGCACGTGGTATCTTCTCAAATGAATCTGGGCTTGGTTCTGCACCAATCGCTGCTGCTGCTGCGAAAACTGATGAACCTGTTGAACAAGGTCTTGTTTCTATGACCGGTACGTTCATCGATACCATCATTATTTGTACCCTAACAGGACTTTCAATTATTGTTACTGGTGGTTGGTCAAGCAATCTTAACGGTGCAACTCTGACACAATCAGCATTCTCAACTGTCTTTGGAAACTTTGGTGTCTATGCCTTGACATTCAGTTTAATTCTCTTTGCCTTTACCACAATTCTTGGTTGGGGATATTACGGAGAACGTTGTTTTGAATTCCTATTTGGTGTCAAAGCTATTCCAGTTTACCGTATCATTTTTATCGCTATGGTCGCTCTTGGCGGTTACATTAGCCTTGAAACTATCTGGGTTATCGCTGATATCGTTAACGGTTTGATGGCAATTCCAAACTTGATTGCCTTACTAGCCCTTTCACCAATTATTATCAAAGAAACAAAACGCTATTTCGATACACATTAAAAAACAAGAGATTAGGGATTATCCTAATCTCTTGTTTTTACCCTTAGAGAAATCGCTTATTAACAGGATTTCTGTGCCAAAAAAGGCGTTTTAGTGATATAATAAAAGGTAGCTCAAATTTAACATAATCTACTGATACATTTATAACCTCATTTGAACAAAGGAGGCATTTCTTATGTCAACACCAGAAGAAAACCTACGCTTAGCAAAACGAGGGCCAATTGTTAGTATTGTTGCCTACATGGTCATCACCTTATTAAAACTAATCACTGGTTATTTTTTGAATTCATCGTCATTAATCGCTGATGGTTTTAACAACTTGTCTGATATTCTCGGAAATGTTGTGCTTTTAATTGGACTGCATTTGGCGAGCAAACCAGCTGATGAAGATCACCGCTTTGGTCACTGGAAAATGGAAGATTTATCAAGCTTGATTACTTCTTTCATCATGTTCTACATTGGCTTTAAAGTTCTCTTTCAAACCATTGAAAAAATCATCTCAGGTAGCATGACACCTCTTGATCCTGAAGGCGCCGTTGTCGGAGTCATCTCTGCAGCGATAATGTACGGTGTTTACCTTCACAATAAACGCCTTTCACAACGTGTCAAATCAAGCGCACTCTTAGCTGCATCAAAAGATAACCTTTCTGATGCTGTCACTTCTATCGGTACTTCTGTAGCCATCCTCGCAGCTTCATTTAACTTAGTCATCATTGATAGATTGGCTGCCATCGTTATTACTTACTTCATTTTGAAAACAGCCTACGATATCTTTATCGAGAGTGCCTTTAGCCTTTCAGATGGCTTTGATCAAAAAGAACTCCAAAAATACAAAGAAGCTATCCTCAAATTACCAAAAGTTTCAAATGTCAAATCACAACGTGGTCGCTCGTATGGAAGCAATATTTACCTTGATATCGTTGTTGAGATGAATCCTGACCTCTCAGTTTACGAAAGCCACGAAGTCACTGAACAAATCGAAGAAATCCTTCGTAAAGAATTCTCTGTTTACGATACTGATGTTCACGTTGAACCAGGAGCAATCCCTGAAGATGAGATTTGGGATAATGTCTATAAAAAGCTTTATAAAGCCGAAAAAACCATTCTCGCTAAGATTCCAGATTACGAAAACCTTATCTCAGATGACTTCTACCTTATCGATGTTGACGGTCATTCCTATAACAAATCTGAAATGACTGCCCGAAAAAGACACTACATGAGTAAGATCGAAGATTTTGAAATGACATCTATCAGTCAAAAAACAAAGCTTATCACTTACAAGCTCGATAATATGACTCATACAAGTATCTGGCGCCACAAGGAAAACTGGTTCCTTGTCTTCCACCAAATCACTCCACAAGCAACAAATTCTCAAGATTAACCGCAAAACAAGGATTAATACTCCTGGCTTTTTAGATGCTTAGAATTAATCAGTTATTTTAATTAACTGGTTAATTATTTTATAATATAGCACGACTATATTGATAATCAAGAAAAAAGATGAAAACTAAAAAAAGTTCTAAGTATCACTACTTAGAACTCTTTTAATTTATTTTTTAACAGCATCAGTTGCTACATCATCACCAAACCATTTGTTTGAAATTTCTTGGAACTTACCTTCTTGATAAAGTTTTTGGAAAGCCTGATTGATTTTCTTAACCAGTGTTTTATCAGCTTTTCTAGCCCCTACAGCAAAATCTTCACCGTCAAACTCACTAGCAATGATATTGTAGTTATCTAATTCACCTTCTTGTTCAAGGTAATAATTAGCGTAAACTTTATCGATCAAGAGACCATCGATACGATCGTTTTTAAGGTCAATAAGGGCTTGTGTGAAAGTTTCATACTGTGTCGCATCATCACCAGATACAATATCTTTCAGGACTTTTGGTTTTGCATTGAAAGCATCATAACCAGATGAGCCAGATTGTGCACCAAGAACTTTATCTTTCATCCCTGCAAAGCTTGTAATTCCTGAAGATTTTTTAGTGACTAGCACTTGTTCATTAACCATGTAAGGATTTGTAAAGAGAACTTTTTCGGCACGTTCATCACTAATAGAATAACCATTCCAAATCAAATCAATCGTACCGTTATTCAATTCAGTTTCTTTCATATCCCAGTTGATTGATTGCCATTTCACTTTAATACCATACTGTTCAAAGACGGCATTGGCAAGATCGATGTCAAAACCAACATTTTTGCCATCTTCATCTTCGTACCCCATTGGTACAAAAGTGTTATCAAAACCAATCGTAATCTTACCATCTTTTTGATAAGTTTTCCATTGGTCTGTCTTAGCAACTTTTTTTGATGACGATGACCCACAAGCAGCTAAACTAACTGTCGCAACAAGCGCCATAGCACTTAAAAGAAGTTTTTTCAATTTCATAAAGACACCTAATGAGACTTTCTGTTATTTTGGATTAATTTTTAAAATGTAATCTGAAATCGTTTCTGCAAATTGTAAATCATGGGTAACCACAATCTGAGTCATTCCAGCTTCACGGTTTTGTAAAATCAATTTTTCAACTTCTTGACGCAATTCAGGGTCAAGCGCTGAAGTTGGTTCATCATAACCAATAATTTGAGGGTCAATCATCATCGCACGAGCAAGAGCGACACGTTGCTTTTGCCCACCTGATAATGAGTAAGGATAAGCATCCGCATGTTCTCCCAAACCAAGACGTTTAAGAAGACCAAGTGCTTTTTCTTTTGCCGCTTCTTTTGTCATTCCCATTGTTTTAACAGGTGACAAAATCAAATTATCTAAAACAGACAAATGTGGGAACAATTGAAAATCTTGGAAAACAAAACCAAGCAAGTTAAGTGTCTCTAAGTGATCGATTGGAACAACTTCACCATTATAGATGATTTCACCCGAATCAATTTTTTCAAGACCAGCAAGCATACGTAGCAAAGTGGTTTTACCACCACCTGAAGGCCCTACAAGAGACAAAATTTTACCATCTTCAATTGTTAAATTAAAATGATCAAAAATCTTCTTTTGACCAAATTGTTTGGAAATATTTTTTAATTCTAACATCTGGTCACCTCTTATTTATAATAATCAAATTTTTTCTCAGTTTGTTTAGAAATCAAGGTAACAATACCAATCATAAGCAAGTAAATAGCCCCTGCCACAAACATCGGTGTAAGTGTCGCATCACGGTTAGCAGCTGTCTTACTTGCAAGCAACAAATCACCAACCCCAAGAACATAAACGAGTGAAGAATCTTTGACAAGGTTGATAATTTCATTGAAAACACTTGGTAAAACAATCTTGAAAACCTGTGGCAAAATAATATAATGAATAGTTTGCAACTGATTTAATTTTAAGACTTTTGCAGCTTCGTATTGACCTTTAGGAATAGCAGCAATCCCACCACGGAAAATTTCAGCAAAATAAGCTGCATAATTCAAGGTAAATGCCAAAATAGCTGCTGGCATACGGTCCATAACCACTCCTACACTTGGTAAAACATAGTAGAAGAAAATAAGTTGCAATAGCAATGGTGTTCCACGCATAATCCATACATATAATGTCAACAACCATTGCAAAGGTTTAAATTTAATCTGCATCAAAAAAGCAAGGATAGCGCCAATCGGAATGGAAAGCACAATAACAATACAGAAAACTTGCAAAGTTACCGCAGCGCCATCTAACAAGCTAGGCAGAACTTGTGAAATATATGACATGTTATCTCCTAAAAAAAATTTGTTACTATTATAGTATTATATCAAATTTTCAAACAATTGGGGAGCAAAGAAGAATATTTTATCATTTGATCTTATAAAAATAAGCCAATATGACATAACTATATTTATGTAAACTATATCTTTAAATATAAAAAAGCTACGAGCAAAGCTCATAGCGTTAATGTCATTATAATTTTTTAACAAACTCTGATTTTAATTTCATAGCACCGAAACCATCAATTTTACAATCAATATTGTGGTCACCTTCAACAAGACGAATGTTTTTAACACGAGTTCCTTGTTTAAGATCTTTTGGTGCACCTTTTACTTTCAAGTTTTTAACGATAGTAACACTGTCACCGTCAGCAAGACAAGTTCCGTTGCTATCAAGAACAACCAAGCCATCTTCTTCAACTGAATCAGCTGGGTTCCATTCATAAGCGCACTCTGGGCAAACTAACATTAATCCATCTTCGTAAACATACTCAGAGTTACATTTTGGACAATTTGGTAAAGACATCATTTCTCCTTATCAAAAAATAGCTATAACATTATTACTATCATAAAGTTAAAAGTTACATTATCCATTCTACCTTAAAAAGTAAATTTTAGCAAGTATTATTCCACAGTAACCGATTTCGCAAGGTTACGAGGTTTATCAACGTCCAAACCACGTTGAAGTGTTGCGTAGTAAGCAATCAATTGTGCTGGTACGACCATTGCAATAGCTGACAAGAACGGGTGTACAGTTGTTACGATGATATCGTCTCCTTCACGAGCTTGGCTTTCATCAACAATTGTAAGAACGCTTGCTCCACGTGCTTCAACTTCTTGGATATTACCACGTGTATGTGATGCAAGAACAGGGTTGCTTGAGATAAGTGCAATAACAGGCACACCTTCTTCAATCAATGAAATTGTACCGTGTTTCAATTCTCCAGCTGCAAATCCTTCACATTGAATGTATGAAATTTCTTTTAATTTCAAGCTAGCTTCCATGGCAACATAGTAGTCTGAACCACGACCGATGTAAAAGGCATTGCGAGTTTCTTTAAGAAGTACTTCTGCTTTTTCAGCAATCGTATCTTTTTCAGAAAGTGTTGCTTCGATAGATTGTGCAACAATAGCCAATTCGTGAACAACATCAAAATCAGCTGCTACTTTGTTGCCATTAGCATCACCAACTGCTTTAGCAAGAATTGCCAATGTAGCAACTTGAGCTGTGTAAGCTTTTGTTGAAGCAACTGCAATTTCAGGTCCTGCATGCAAAAGCATAGTGTATGTTGCTTCACGTGACAATGTTGAACCTGGAACGTTTGTAATAGTCAAGCTAGGAATACCCATTTGATTTGCTTTAACCAAAACTTGACGACTATCAGCAGTTTCACCTGATTGTGAAATCATGATGAAAAGTGGTTTTTTGCTCAATAAAGGCATGTTATAGCCCCATTCAGATGCAATACCAAGTTCAACTGGTGTGTCAGTCATTTGTTCAAGGAATGATTTTGAAGCAAAACCAGCATGGTAAGATGTTCCGGCAGCCAAAATGTAAATACGATCTGCTTCTTGAATAGCTTTGATAATTTCAGGATCAACAGTGACTTGATTATTGTCATCTGTGTAAGCAGTGATTAACTTGCGCATAACTGTTGGTTGTTCATCAATTTCTTTTAACATATAGTAAGGATAAGTTCCTTTACCAATATCAGATAAGTCAAGTTCAGCTGTGTAAGAAGCGCGTTCGATAGCATTGCCATCATAATCCATAACTGAAATAGAATCTTTTGTCAAAACAACCAATTCCTTGTCATGGATTTCCATAAATTCGCTAGTTTCGCAAATCATAGCCATAGCATCTGAACATACCATGTTGTATCCGTCACCCAAGCCAATCAAAAGAGGTGATTTATTTTTAGCCACATAAATAGTATCAGGATCTTCAACATCAACCAAAGCAAACGCATATGAACCTTCAATGATTTTCAAAGCTTTTTTAAAAGCTTCAAGAACTGACAAACCTTGTTCAACAAATTCACCAACTAAATGAACAGCGATTTCAGTATCAGTTTCACCTTTAAGATGGTGATTTGAAAGATATGTTTCTTTAATTTGTAGATAGTTTTCAATAACACCATTGTGAACCAAGACGAAACGTCCAGTTTCAGATGTATGTGGGTGAGCATTCAATTCAGTTGGTTGACCGTGAGTTGCCCAACGGGTGTGACCAATACCAGTGTAACCAGCCATATCAATTCCGATTTTCGCACGAAGATCAGCAATACGTCCAACTGATTTAATCAAGCGACCTTGATTAACACCATTAGTAACGTAAATTCCTGCAGAATCGTAACCACGGTACTCCAATTTTTCAAGACCTTGCATTAAGATGTCTGTTGCGTTTTTGTTTCCAACAACACCAACAATACCACACATATTTTTTTACCTTTAATAGGAAAAACCTATTATCTCTTTCTTATTTTTTGAATTGGTATAGTCTAATAAAAACCTACCAAAACCCTACAGCAACAGTATATAACTTTAATTTTACCTTGTCAACAGAAAGATTGGTATAAAATATACTATACCAATTCTTTTTTAGTATAAAAGAAAAATGAAACCAACAAAAAACAGAGTAGCTAAACTACTCTGCTGTAATAAATCCAAATTGATTAAGTGGTAAAACTTTGAAAGTAACAACACCACGAATTTGACTTTCCTTGATTAGTCCAAAACTACGACTGTCATTAGTATTCTGACGATCATCATTTAAGACTAGATAATACCCTTTTGGCACTTCGTTGTATTTACCATTAGAAACAGTATTAACAGAAAAATCAGAAGTAAATGGCTGTTGGGTATCCGAAGTTGACAAATATTCGGATTTTATCTTGCTAATGTACGGTTCTTTTTTTACTTTGTTGTTAACATAAAGAATATCATCCATTACAGTCACACTTTGTCCAGCTGTTGCGACAACACGACTAATGTAAAAAATACCATCTTTCTTGTAAACGATGAAATCTTTATAGCGTGGTTCTCGATTTCGATTAACAACTACGACATCACCATTTGATAGGTATGAATTAGCGGCATCCTCATGCACTTTAAATGTTGAAAAGACAAAAATCCTCAACAAGAATATCGCTAAAATAGCAATTAAGACTAAAATAATGTTTCGAATAAAATCGCGCTTAACCATAATTTCTCCTATTCTTTGTTCTATTATATCATGTTTCTGAACATAAAAAAAGTAGGCGTGTGACTTTTGACACAAAGTAAGTAAATTAGCCTTGTTTTATCTAGATAAAAGAATAAAAAATGATAATATTTGCCCCTTCTGTGCCCCTCGCCACCATTTTGACATAAAAAAAGCCCTATCGCACAGGCTGTAAAGCTTGATATGATAGGCTTTTTATTATTTAGGTTATTTTACAGTGCGGGAAATATAGTACCGTTTTTAGTGCGTATATAATAGTAGAAAACACTGTAAAATAAGCATTTATGCAGGTGAAACATCTGAACGTTTGAGGCATAAAAATACAAAAGTTTTAAACTTATGCCCCAAAAATGCCCCAAAATTTTGGCATTGGATGCAATTCCGTTATAACCACACTTTAGTGATAAGTCCGTTTTAACGACAATAAAAAAAGAGCTAACAAAGGTTAGATCTCCATCACATGCCCCTTCAGGAATACGGATTTATCACAAATTTAAAACAACTAACTAAATGAGCCTTCGCTCTGCTTCAAATATATGCAACTTATTAGCTGATAGTCGTCTTAGGTCTGAGCTATGAGGAGCTACCTTACAACTTCCTAAGAGGTTCAATGACTAGGAAGGAATGGTTACCTCCAACATTCAGAATCATAAGTATGTAACAATATATCCAATATATCCAATTTATCACTTGCGCTTTTGGTTACAGGAACTTTGACAACTTTAAAAAAACGTATTTACATCGCTTTGAACAGCAAAAAAGCGAGAACATCATTTGTTCTCGCTAGAGCTTAACTTTGCCACCTACATATATTGTTCTACATGTTCAATTTCTTTTTGTAGTTCTTTTTCATCGTACTTTTCATACTTACCAGCTTCGTGTACAATCTTTTTAATTTCATGCATGGCTTTTTTCTCAACAAGCCATTTTCTCATACTATGTTTTTTTGCATCTTCATTTAGAGAATCTAATTCTTCTAAATTTGAATCCAGTTTGTTCAAAACATCTGCAATTTTTACTAATGCTTCTGCTTCTTTTTCTTCATAGTTTGACATAATAGATACACTCCTTAAGTATTTGATGCCTTAAGTCTACTCCTCTATTATTTTATTTGCAAATAAAAAGCTCTATAATTTCTTAGCAGGATTTTACCCACTACAGAAATTATAGAGCTAGCATACGTTAGTCAGCCGATAATTATGGTAAAAAATGTGTAATCATTTTTTGTTTTAATTCATTAATTTTCCCACTTTTAGACAAATAATAAGCTTGATTTGCTATGATATCTGCCATTCTTATGTGTACTTTCTTTGCTGAATTACAGTATTCAAGTTTTATTTCTTGTAAATTTTCAAAAATAGGTGGATAAAATTTATTCCAATTATGATTATATGTTCCGTTTTTAAATTCTGCTTCCAAAGCTTCTTTTAGCAATAAACGCAAAACACGCCCCCAGCAAGAGCTGAGGGCGTGTTAAAGTGTTTATTTAATTTTAAGCGTTTGACCAGCGTAAATCAAGTTAGGATTAGCAAGACCGTTAAGACTAGCGATTGATTGGTAGCTTGTGCCATAACGTGAAGCAATTGCTGACAAGTTATCGCCTGCTCGTACTGTATAGTAAACTGAACCAGTGCTTGCTGAACCGTTGACACGCAATACTTGTCCAACGTAGATAAGGTTAGGATTTGAAATACCATTCAAGCTTGCTAGCGCTTGATAGTTAGTACCAAACTTAGCAGCAATGCTGGAAAGTGTGTCACCAGATTGTACCGTGTACGTGCTAGTTGCTGGCGCTTGAATTGGCGCAGATGAAACTGAAATAATTTCCACGTCTGCTTTATTAATCCATGAATTAATACCAGACAACAATACACGACTGCCAGACACTTGCGCTACGCTGTATGTACGGCCTTTAACCCAATTTGGAATAGCTTGACCAGTTGCCCAGTTATTGGCCCCGAATTTGACTTTAACTTGGTTTCCTGCAGAGATTTCAGATTTAGGTGTATTGTCCGCTTGTTGGCCTTGATTGATAGCTGGTGTTTGGGTTTCGGGATTGTTGCCCTTAGTGTAGCCATTGTCCGTAATCCCAGTCAAATCAATGTTACCATCAAGTCCTCCAGCAATATATGTCGACGTAAATTGGTAAATTGCCACCCCGTCCATTGATGGGAACACATTATAATTTGGCGTTGGTGTTACTGCGTAGTTCGGATAAGCCGCCATCCAAAGTGAATTCGGAAACTCACGAATAATTTGGTCGACATACACGTTAGCTACTGTATAAGGTTTGTAACTGTAATACATAGGCGTATAGCCTGCTGCTTTAATCATGCGCATACCATGCAAGATTGCGTTGGTATTCGCTTGCTTGTCAGGGCTAGCGCCACTTTCGTAGTCAAGTGCCACAATTGAACCTTTCGGCGTTTGAACTTGTGGTAAGAATGTGTTTAATACTTGCTCACCTAAGCTAGCATTTCCGCCAACCTGATACCAAATATAAGTATGAGCACGCTTACCTTGTGCGATTGCTGACGCCACTTGCGTTTCATATGTTGTTTGTCCGTACATACCGCCACCATTGACACCACCGATTTGGCAGATTGCGAACTTATCATGACCATAACCGAAGATACCGTTAGCGCCTTGATAGCGTGACCAGTCAACGCCTTGGTCACCAACTGCGGCATAAGCCGTAGACTGCAATAGTAAGCTAGCTAAAGTTACAAACGCTACTAATACACCATTGATTTTATTTTTCATCATTTTCTCCTTTTTTAAAGGCAATCTCGTAATAGCCAATCGCTGACAAGCCAGCAATCAGACCGCCCCAACAATATTCAGCATATTGCCCGTGAACAATAGTAAAGGAATATGCAAGTCCCACAAAAATACCAATAAAAATAGCAAGCCCAGAAACAAGCTTGCCGTTCAATCCAAATTGTTCTTTCACAACATTCACAAGTGCTGAAATAATAGGTGCTACAACTGTTGCAGCAATTAAAATAACTGTCATGATAATTCCTCCAATTTAGTATCGATTTTTTCGACTTTTTCACTCAGATTGGTGATTTCGGTAGTTAGTCGAATAAGTGCTTCATTCTGTTTGTCGTGATTATCTAAACGTTTTTTAATTTCAACTAGTTCTTTATCACGCTGTTTTGCATTTTCTTCAAGAATTGTAGTGCGACGTTCGCTATTAGTCATGCGAGATTGAAAAAAAGTAAAGAGCGTCAATACTGAGACTGACGCACTTAAAATCATGCTTAAAAATTCTGGTTTCCACATATCTATCTTACAACCTCGATTCTAAGGTTCTTGCATTTCTCGCTCTTGGTTAGCTAAGTCAACATAATACTGTGTACGTTCCTTAAATTGAGCAGGGACTTCATCAAGTGTAAGCCACCCCATCGAAATTTGACCTGCGTAAAATCTACCAAAAGTATCAATTGCTTTCTCAGACCATTTAATTTTCATTTGATTGTCCTCCATCTTCTTCGACGTCTTCAGTTGGCGTTTCTAATAAAGACAATGTTTCCATTAATTGTGTAATGCTTTCAGTCGCATTTTTAACCAACTTAACATTTTTAGCTGTTTCTTCTTTAGCTTCTTCAACTGCTTGAGTAACAGTTTTAACCAAAGTATTTAAACTAGAAATAGCCGTTTCGACTTCAGTCAGTTTTTTATTAGCTTGTTCGACTGTCGCAGACATCTCATCAACTTTTTGTACTGCCTCTGGCATAGCTTTATCAGCATATTCGGTTTTGAAATAAGCATCACGAGCTAATTCAATAAGTTCATCGTTAGTTTTCCCTGTGTGGTTACCTACGACACGTTCAGTAAATGTGCCGTAACTACCTGACAAAGTAGCTAGTGTGATTTCTGTGTGTGTTACTTTTCCATCAGTGTAAATTGGGTATTTTCCGACAACGTTCCATGCTCTCATTATTCATCACCTCCTTTCAAATCGTCTTTAGGCATTAGTGCAGCTAACTTGTCTTCAAGTTCACTGTTATGCTGATTAGCAATTGTTAATTCAGCACGTAATTGTACTGCTTCATATTGCGCAGTGGCTAGTTTTTGTAGTAATTCATTAATAATTAATTGATTTTTATCCATATTAAACTCCTGAAATTTCTTTTAAAGCATCTCGTATTGCATTCATAGCACCTGATGTTGTTCCACCGTTGAGATAATGTTGAAAACAGTTTCTTAAAGTCCTTATACATCCTCGCACCCAATAACCAGAGCCATCCCCGTTATCTAAACGAACATCACCAGTGATGATGTCTGATTGACGATAATTAATACCGTACGGTTTCAAGACGACATTTCCTGCATAACTTGAAAAAGGGCTGAACGTTTCCATCTTCCAACCTTGTGCACTTGTTTTTGTTTGAGCGTCGTAGTTGTAACTGTGGGTGAAATAAATATTATCTCCAATCACACGTAAAGTATCAGCTTGACTGTGAGCGTTAGAATCAACGCCGTTGATTGTTTCAGCCACAATACCAGTAAACCCACCTTGGTCCCACTTTCCGTCATCTAGTGAAGTTTCACGACGGTCACCGCCTAAAATAACTCGCGATAAGATTCGGCTAGTTCCACTAACTGTGATACTAGTATTTGAAAATTTAAGTCCCATTGTACTAGCGTTTGCTTGAACACGAAAAATACCAGTGTTGTTGTTATTGTAAAAAAGCTTACCAGTATCAAGTTCAAAATTAGTTGCGTTAGATAGTGATTGTAATTTACCACCTTTGATAACGTTCGCTGTAATACCACTTGATACAATTTTGCTTGAATTAATAGAATTAGCAGCTATTTTATCTGTGGTAATCGCACCTGCGGCGATATTCGCTGCACTAATTGTTCCTGTTTTGATTTGTGCGCTGGTAATTGTGCCACTTGCAATTTGACTAGCTGTAATGCTACCAGCTTTGATTTTGGCTGCATCTAATGTGCCAGCTGTGATACGGTCGCCATTGATACTGTTCGCTGTCATCTTGTCGGTAGTTACCGCTCCTGCTTTAATGGCATTTGCTGTAATCGCTCCTGTGGCTATCACGTCAGCAGTAATGATTTTACCGTTCAAATGTGCCGTATTAATCGATTTGCTAGCTATCTTATTACTTGTGATAGCACCATCAACAATCATGCTACCTTTGACGTTTATCTTATCAGAGAATAAGTTGATAGCGTTTTGGTTAACAGCAAAATAAGAACCAATCGCATTAGCAACATCAGTTGTTGACTTGCCAGCTTTCATGACGATTCCGTCTGTATTAATAGTCAAGCTAGCACTCTTAACTGTTGATTTATCCAACGAAGATACGCTGGCTTTGATTGAGTCTGTTGTCTGCTTGATTTCAGACTGTGCACTGGCTAGCTTGCTGTCGTAGTCTTCTGGTGCGGGTTGATAGTCTGTTGGTATGTTGCCACGTTCTAGCTTATTGCAAGCGTAATAGACAAATTTGCCGTCTTCGTTATTTGATGTTTGCTCAAAACCAACCCAGCTAACCTTGCTTTGACTCGCTACCATTTTTTGAGTTACTTTAAACGTAGCAGACAACTTCTGCCATTCATTAGTTATGGTGATGTCACTAGTCAAAGCCTCTGCGTTTATTTGTCCAGAAAATCTAATAAATAAACGGACTCTAATTGAACTTTGATCTGTTTTAGCGTAAATCGAGTATGTGAACTCATCGCCAACTTTTACGTTTTTTCTATCAATTAGATGTTTACCCCAATTCGAGCGCAAACTAGCCCAAGCAGAGCGTGTCTTGTACACGATTGAGCCATTTAATGTTTCATCTGTCTTGATAGCACCAACATTTTGATAGTAATCGTTTGGAGCTTTCCATGGGTCTGCAGAATATAACAAAAGATTCCTACCGCCGATACTTGTCGGTATCTTCCCTTCAACCGCAGACACCGCACTTGTAATCTGGCCAGGTACTGCTTCAACTTTCGTCCTCAAACTGCTAATATTGCCATTCGCTGTTTGCAGATTGCTTTGCAAGTTAGCTACTGCTTTATCATTGCTCGCTTGATAGTTAGCAAGATTGGTTTTAGTCGTATTGGCTGTTGTGGTCGTTGCTGTTAAGTCATTACGAATGCCAGTCACATCACTAGTGTACGTAGACTTAGCCACATAATCCTTAGCAATTGCTGTACGTTCAGCAGTCAATTGACGAGCTGTTTCAGTCTTAGCGCTCTCGAAGTATTGATTAGCTCGTGTTGATTCGCCGCTCTTGTATGTTTCAAGCGATTCAATACGCGTCTTAAATCCTGCTGCTGTTTGGTCTGCGACAGTCTTGTTCTGCTGTACTGTTCCGTCCAGATTTTGGACGGTCGTTTGTAAACTTGCATAATTTTGGTCTGCGTTCTGTTTGTAATCAGCTACTTTTTGTTCGATGTCAGATTCGTTTTGAGAATACGTGCTACGCAGATTTCCTTCTTCAATTTGAACCTCTTCGGCATAATTCGAATTGTCGACTTTGTACGTGTTGACACGCAAACGGTATTTACCAGACGGGTCGTTCCAAGTGAATTTAGTTCCGGCTGTTCCTGTCGTTGCATTTGAAATAATTCGGTCAACATTAATATTTTCGTCATGCTTAACAAGCCATAAGCATATCTCGTTTTTTTCTTGATCTGTTGCGTGTTTGGAAGTAAAGGGCGCCGTCCCTTTTGCCGATAAAGTGTACTCTTTACCTTTTTCCATGTTTATCCAAGCATTTGAGTACGTAACATAATTATCAATCCTGCTAACTTTTGGCTGGAACGGACCTTTTGAATTGTGTAATAAGTTAACTGCACCAATTTTTAAATTATCAAATCTCGCTGTCAACCCATCCAAACCGCTTTCCAACGTAGCTGTTTTTTGACTGGTACTGTCAGCTGTCGTCTTAACTTGAGATAGCGTTGTTTTAGTTCCTGACAAATCATCTTCGACCGTTTTAGTGCGAGTTGTAACAGCAGTTAAATCTTTCTGCACGCTTGACATCGTAGTCTTAAGACCACTTACGCTGTCCTCTACCGTTTTAGTTCGACTGGTTAGACTAGCAATCGTCTTACCATCGTTTGAAACAGTTTGTGTTAACTCACTAAGATTAGTTTTAGTTCCTGTCAAGCCATCTTCAACAGTCTTAGTTCGCTTAGTCAGATTCGTTAAATCAGTTTGAGCTGTTGATACACTTGTTTGTAGTTCACTAATTGACGTTTTAGCGCTAGTTAAACTAGTTTCAACCGTCTTAGTGCGGTTCGATATGCTTGTAATGTCTTTGCCATTTTGAGCAACTGTTTTGTTTAATTCGCTGACTGTTGTCTTAGTGCCGTTGGCAGTAGTCTCAACGTTCTCTACCCGTGTGGTTAACGTCTCTTGTGCCTTTGCTTGTGCTGTTAACTGACTAGCTTGTGTCTGTAACTCTTTAGCTTGATTAGCTAATGTCATGCCTTGTGTCTGCAACGCTTTAGCTGTGTTAGACAAACTTGTATTGAGATTTGATACATCACTCTGCAAATTCGTAGCTTTTGTGTCAACCGCGCTAACTGCGTTTTGCAAGTCTGTTTTGGCTTTAGACAAATCGTTAGCAACTACGGTAAGTTGCTGTTTGGCTTCACTCGCTGACGTCTTAGCAGCATTTGCAGTTGACGTTGTGGTAGTTAAATCAGTTTTGACTTTGGCTAAGTCAGATTTTAAACTGTTGGCAGCTGTATTCGCTTGTTCTGCGACTTCTGCTGTTGCCTGGTTGATTTCATCAGCGTAGGCTTTAGCATTTGATTCTGCCTGTGTTTTAGCTGTGTCAATCTGTGTTTTAATTTCAGCTTTTGAAGTAGCAAGTTTTTCTGTAATAGTCGCTTCGAATTCTTCACGATTTGGAACGTCTTTTAGTTCATCAGCAATCTGTTCTTTGAATGCTTCAACATCATTAACGATGGGTAGCTCTTCCCAATCTGCTCCAGTCCAGTAATACATTTTCGTTGTGTCGCCGACTGTCAAATAAAGTGAGTCACCTTTATGTAATGTACCTTTTGGCTCATCTTTTGGAAATTCATTACCAAAATAAACAGTACTTTTACCATCTGCAGAAACTAGCGCTTTATTAGCCATTTCTACAGCTTTACCGACTGAATCTGACGCATTTTGAGCTTGTTCTTTAGTTAAGTTGTAACTTGCTGATAATTTCTTGACTACACCAATGTCATTACAAGTCACTTCATGTTTAACCAACTGACCAGATACATCATATTCACTAGTAAATGAAACAATCCTAATTTTTTCTTGAAAATCTAATGTTTCATTGATAGCCATGATGTAATCACCTGCTCTAGGTTGTGTATAGTCATAACCAGCACGAGTTAAATCTTCCATGTCAAGAGTAATCGAGATGCTGTAAGAATTATCAACGTTAGCTTTCAAAGCAGCAACCATGTTGTCTGCTTGTGTATAACGTTCATCAACTAAAGGTTCAGCTTCAAGTTTTCCGTATACGCTAGCCAATGGACTAGTGTATTCAGTAACTAAACGCCCCTTTGAGTGGTCATTCTCATCAATCCACGCACCAAAACCTTTTTGATAAGTAACAAAATCACCAATGTTTTTTTCAATACCAAGTTCATTCATGTTGAAGTTCTTGCGAACTACCGTTGATAGGTCTGTTCCAGTTTTTTCTAAGATACGGACCACTTTGCCATTAACCTGGAATTCAACGCCAGATGAAGTGATGACATCGTTAAAAAGTTTTAGACGGCTCTTATAACCAAATGATTGTTTTTCAAAAGCATAGACCTTCAATAGAGGGTCAATTGTATACGTGTAATCACTGCCAGTGAATATGAAATCAAGGTAAGTCAAGAACGTATGCGAACCATCATTTAATTGTTCATGCACTGATGACTTATCAAAGTCCCAAAAAAATTGATGAACAGCGTCAAAAGTAACATGCGTACCTTTACCATCATCAATTGGCTTTGCGTAAGTTACTACATAAAACTCATCATCAAAACGTAAACGCCAGCCACGTTCGATATTTGTTAGGACATAATCGCCTGATTCAATTTCACCAGTCAGTGAGCGTTCACCGTTAACAGCATTTGTAACTTTAATAGTGGCAAGTGCACCATGCTCAACATCTCTTTCATCTAAAAATGTAATCAAACTATCACCTCCTATTTATATAGTTCTTTAAAGTTTAAAATTTTTATTGTGCCCTTAAAGTCAGTTTTGTAACTAACCTTTTTTGTTGGACTAGGTTTAATAACAAAGTACGCATAATTAGTACGTGCATTAACATTTTCTAAATTCTTTGTTGTTTCAATGCCAGAAATTTTAAAAATATCACCTGCAGAAATATTGCCTGATTGTGAGTAAGTAAAACGATTATCTCCAATTTCAAGATAAAAGTTTGATTGATTACCTATTGCTGTTAATTCAACGACAAACGGAACTTCCAATTGTGATAACTTAGCAGTTCCAGCATAAGCAATTTGATTGTTAGCTAGCGTTACTGTCTTCGGCGTTGTTTCACCATATGGCAATTCAGCAGTAATAAAACTAATTGAAAAATCATATTTTAATCCTTGACCATAATTGCCAACAAAAGTGAAATCAGCTTCGCCTTCTGCAGTGACTTTCCAACGATAATGCCAAGCCGTGTGTGGTTGATTTACAAAATCTAAATCCCCAGCCGTTTGACCAGGGATTTGAAAATTATAAAAATCAGTATTGATTGGGTACATTTTAGTGATATAAAAAGGCTCGTCATCTAGTAACAAGCCAAATACATCATCTTTTAGACTCAAGAACTCTTGGACATTCGTAACAGCTACACGTCCAGTCACTTTAATGACTTTAGCATTAAATGTTGCACCACCAAATACTGTACCGTTACGACCAGTGACAGAACGCTTATCAAGAGAGATTCCAGGTGCGCTGTCGTCAATATTAATATTATAAAAGCCGTAGTCAGACAGCTTGACTGATGCCGTTCCTTTCGTAATTAATAAATCCATATTTCACCTTTCTAATAATTAAAATAATCATTTTTAGTATCTTCTCTCGCTTCGCGTTCTTTTACTGTTGTATAAATCTTGTCGCCAATCAATTCATTATGGACATCAAAGACCGGTTGTGACAATTCACTGTTTTTCACTTCGTCTGACAAGCTATCAAGTGAAGATGATAGACCAGATGTGCTAACGCTACCAGCAATTGCCATAGTGCCGTTGACACCCCAGCTTTGGTCTGTAACAGCTAACGCATATTCTTTGCTGATGTCGTTGATTCTACCTATCCAGTCAGACATGCCAATAGCGAAGCCTTCGCCAGTATAGCCACCGAGTGATTTCATCACACGAGATGGTGAGTGAATATCTAATGCTCTACGAATTGTTGCTGTTACTCGTGCTGCAATTCCAGCTGCAACAGCATAGATATAGCCTGCTGAGCCTGCAAGACCACTTGCAAAACCAGCACCAGCATAATAACCAGCCGATTGCATACCACCAGCCGTGCTATACATGATTGATACCATGTGACTACCTGCGCTAGTTGCTACTGCAACAGCACCATTCATACCATTTTGAACAGCTGAACGGACACCATTCATACCAGATTGTGCAGCACTTTTCGCTTTATTAAACGAATTAGTAAATGTAGAATTCATCTTATTTCCGGAAGATTGAACACTGCTAGTCACTTTGTTCATACCACTTTTAACTGCATTTGCAATGCCATTCATTGATGATGTTGCAGATGACTTAGCCTTATTGAAGTTGTTAGTGATGTTTGACGCCATTTGTGATGATGCTGAGTTAGCAGATGAAGCGGCTGAATTAAGCTCAGATGTGATATTGCTTGATAATCCACTAGCTGAACCACTTGCGTTAGCTTGCATTGATGCCATGTTTGCACTAACACCGCTATTCATAACAGCTGCTGAATTGTTTGCATTTGCTTGTGCATTTTGCATATTACTTGATACACCAGCTGATAAATTCAATGCTTGATTGACAGCACCAAGGTTCATGCTTGATGCTGCTGTATTAACACCGTTTGCCATAGCTTGCGCTTGAGTTGTTGCATTAGTACTTGCTGTAGTCATTCCGGTAGCAACGCCATTTGCCATATTATTAACATCATTGATTGTCTGGAAGCTCATTTCACCACTCATGCGGTTAACTTCACTCTTCATATTTTGAGCATTAGTTGTTGCATTAGTACTTGCTTGTGCTGTACCAGCATTAATACCGTTTGCCATAGCAATTGAATCATTAAGTGCTTGAACACTCATGATACCAGTCTGCGCATTGACATTTGACGCCATTTGAGTTGCGTTGCTAGTCGCATTCAAATTGGCAAGACCAGTATTTTGACTAATACTGTTAAGCGTTGCCATTGTGTCAGCGCTAGTCTGTGCACTCATTTGGCCTGTTCCTGCAGCAATTGCATTAGTCATTTGAGTGACATCGCTGCTAACTTTCGCAGTAGTTTCAGAACTTTTACCAGTGATTGTGTCCCACAACGAACCAAAGCCGTTTTTAATACCGTCCCAAACACCTTTCAAAGCGTTAGGGATAGCTTCAAGCATTGCTTGACCAAGCCCCATGATTAATTGAGCACCTGCTGCAAGAATCTGTGGGATATTTTGGATAATTGTTACTGCTAATTGACCAACAAGTTGAATGCCTGCAGCAATAATTTGCGGTAAGTTTTGTGTAATTCCTTGAATCAATGATTGAATGATTCGAACAGCTGACTGTACAATCTGTGGTAAGTTCTGAAGAATACCTTGTACCAACATTACAATGATTTGAATACCACCTTGTAAAATTTGTGGTAAATAACTAGCTAAGCCTGTGATGAATCCAGTAATAACCTGCGTAGCGATTGAAATGATTGTTGGCAAATTCTGGATAATTCCCTGAACTAAGTTAGTGATAATCTCAATACCCTTAGAAATGATGTTTGGCATGTTAGCAGATAAACTTTGACCAAAATTATCAACAATCTGTTGCGCATATTGTAAAAGCAAAGGTAAATTTTGAACCAAACCATTGACGACATTTGCAATAAAGTCCATACCTACAGACAATAGTTGTGGTAATGCACTAGCAATCGAACTAACAAATGTACCAATCACTTGAATAGCTGACGCAATCAAACTACCAGCATTAGCTCCCACGCCTTGAACAAGACTAGAGATTAATTGAACACCTGCTTGCACTAAAACTGGGAACATCACAGTAAATGCATTAGCAAATTTAGCAATTAATTCTGTACCTGATGCAATCAAAAGTGGAATTTCACCTGTAATACCATTGACCAGATTCATGATGATTTGTGGTCCCTTGGTTGTAACTGTAGCTAATAATTGGTCAATCTGTGCACCAAATTGACTATTAATCAAACCAAGACCAGCAACAACTAATCCGAGAATTGCTGCAGGACCAATAACCGCTAACGCCATACTAGCAACTGATGTAATACCATTCGCCATAGTAGACATAGCAGATAAACCTGTACTTGCCGCGCCACTGAATGCACTAGCCATTCCAGAACTGCCAGCGCTTAATTTAGCCATACCAGCTGAAGCAACACCAAAGGCATTGCCAATAACAGAACCAGAAGTTTGAGCTTTAACAGCAAGACCGCCCATAACCTTACCAAGGTTACCTAAATGTTTCATAGCAGGGCCGAATGCAAACGAACCGACTAAGCCTGCGATTGCTGGCATTGCATTCATTGCTGCAGCTTTAAGACGTTCAATTGGTTCAATTTTAGTTTCTAGTTTCTTAGCGTCAGCATCTGCACCAGAAAACATTTCATCAATTTTCTTTTTAGTCTCATCTGCACCGAATGCAATTTGATAAAGTGCAAGTGAGACGTCTTGAACTTTCTTGACGAATTGGTCGACAACCTTACTTTTACTAAAACTGTCAATCATTCTATCAAGAATCTTAACCACTCCTTGCAAACCAGGAAGCATTGCACTACCGATTTGGATTTGCAAGGTTTCAAACGAACCACTTAAATATTCAACAGCACCTTTTAAGTTGTTAAGTTTTTGAATAGCCACATCTGCTGCAGTAACTTTACTGATTGCTTCCTGCATGGCATCTGCTCCAGCAGCACCCTCTTTCATAGCAATGTTAGCAGCACGAATGGCGTCAGTACCAAACATTGTCTTAAGAGCGTTCTGTTGTTGCTCAGCAGTCAAACCTTTCAAGCTATCTTGTAATATTTGTGAGATTTCACTAAATGACTTAAGCTTACCTTCTGCTGTATAGAATTGATTGGCTCCATCAGCAGTAATAATGCCCAATTGTTGCATTTGAGCTGCCGCTTTATCGGTTTGTGGTGACAAATTCAAAAGCATTGTTTTAAGAGATGTACCTGCATCAGATCCTTTAAGACCGTTTTGAGCAAATACGGCAAGAGCGTTAGTTGTATCATTAAATGACATACCAACACCAGACGCAACCGCTGCAACGGCAGAAAGTCCGTATTTCAATTCGTGGACATCTGTTGCTGAAGCATTCGCTGCACCCGCTAACTGGTTAGCTGCATCGGTAACACTTAAATTATCAGATTTAAAGGCGTTAAGCGCTGTTGAAGCCACTTCCGCTGCTTCCGTCAAACTAAGTTCACCAGCAGTGGCTAAGTTAAGAGCACCAGTCAAACCACCATTTAAAATAGAGGCTGTATCAACCCCTGCTTTACTCAACTCAGCGATAGCGTCTGCTGCTTCACTGGCTGAAAATGCAGTATCCGCACCAGCTTTTTGAGCAGCAGCATTGAATTGCTTCATTGTTTCAGAACTAGCACCAGTAAGAGCCTTGATGTTGCTCATTTTTTCTTCGAATTCTGCTGCTTTTGAAACTGAACCAACAACCGCAGCCTTAAACCCTTGGAAAACTGCAAATGCCGCACCAAGAGCTGTGACTGTCAAAGTAGTTTTAGTAATACTATTTCCCAGCTCTCCCATTTTTGAACTAATACCATTTAGTGCAGTAGTCGCTCTGCTCGATAAATTCGAAAAGCCAGAACCAAGCGAACTAGCCATTTTAGTCGCAACACTTGCAGCTTTACTACTTAAGCTAGTAAGACTACTTCCTACTTTCCCAACAAAAGAATTACTGATTGTATTTGAAGCACTGCTTACTTTTGAACTAATCGTGCTAAATGCTGAGCTAACCTTGCTAGTCGCCGATGTAGCAAAGCTAGAAACTGAGCTAGTTGCTTTTGTAAAAGCGTTTTGAATAGGCTGAGGGATTTTATTAGCTATTGAGTTGACACCACTCTGTATAGCTGTTAGAGCTGTATTAAACCCATTTTTTATGGGCTGAGGAATCTTTTCGCCAATTGATGAAGCTATACGCTGAATTTCGCCAATAGACAGATTTAAGCCTGTACTAAATGCTGTTCCTAAACGTTTACCAAGTGATTCGCCATTGTTTGCCAACTGTGCCATAATTTGACCAACACGTTGAACTAAACGATTAGAATTATTCACAGCTGCATCCTGTGCTTTCTCAAAAGCACGCTGTGTTGCAGCTGTAATCTTATTCATTGCCGCTTGATAATCAGCAATATCAGCACCGACATAGGCATAAATTGAGCCATCAAATTCTGCCATATAACTCCCCCTTTCTGTGTTATCTGTTCATGAAATGGTCATTGACTTTTTGCAGACGTTCAGCAAGACTACTATTAGTCGTTTGCTTATTGTTATTTGCATGAAAGGCTTGTTTAACTTTATTTCTGTCTTTTTTCTTGCTAAGTTTATTTGCACTAGCACGTTTAGCATTCATAGTGTAGCGCATTTCCATAGCAAGCTCTGATAGATTTTCGCGAAAATCAATCTGTCTGTAATGAAGCCCCTCTAAAATTGCGTCAAGTTCCCATTTGTTGCAAGAGTAGATTGTTTCTAAGTCTGTTAAACCAAGACGTGCACACTCAGTTAAGATAGTGCACTTTTCATCTTGCCAATAAGTTTTTCGGTAATTTCGACTTGAAGCGCTTCGCTGTCCTCTTGCGCTTTCATGTATTCTACTGCTGTTTCCAAGTTTTCGATATATTTCAAAATCTTGTTCTTGAAAAAACCAGAGTCAACCATTTCTTGTTGAATTTCTTCAAACAAGCTTTCCGTGTCATCAGCGTCATTATCCACTAGCCAGGTTTCAATCGCTGTGATAGCGTCATCTTCTGAAATAGCTTTACTAAACGCTTTGTTAGCTGACAAAAGAATTAAATCAACAAGTCCCTCATCATTACGATTTAGAATGTTGTTAAACAATGTACCGACACCGTCGTTGTTACTTGCACCAGTGTCTTTATTTTTAGTGGCAAGTTGTTTGTCAACCTTAAACATTGTGCGGTAATCAAACTTAATTTCAATGATTTTATTTTTAACTTTAAATTCCATAAAGTGAGTTATCTCCTAACTAAAAAATAAAGGCTGGATTTAATATCCAACCTTTGACGTGTTATTCGCTTGTTTTGATGTTATCGTAATCGCCAGTTGTTTCACCTGGGTTTTGATAGTTATAAACCTCATCAAGCAAAGCAATTTCTTCGGCAGTCAATGGAAATTTACCATTTTTCAGCTTACCGACAATACTTGCTGTGTAGCTAGTTTCGATAATATCTTCAATACCTTCATTATATTCAATATCACCAATCTTAGCATAGCCAAATTTGGCAGGATAAAAATCTTTTTTAGGTTCACCATCTTGTGTTTTCAATGTTTCATCAACAAGCACACGCCAAATTTTGACTGATTCACCAGTGTCATTTGCTTGTTCAAGCACATCAACTGATGGGTCCTTCGGTGCAAATTTAGTCGTCAACTCAATTTCGTGGCTGGTACTTGTTTTATCAAGTAAAAGCCCTTGTTGTGTTTGTTCGTCTGAATATTCAGCACCAAGTGTCAAACTGCCGTCTGTACGATAAGCTGGTAAGATAGCATTGCTGCCAAGTGCAGCATGAATAGACTGAATGAAATAAAAGACTTTTTTACCTGCTAACGGCTTAGCAGTCGTTACTGTAATTTGTCCTGTCATGTAGTAACTTCTCCTTTAATTAATAAATAGTATCAGATACAGTAATAGAGACGTGGTATACTTCACGTCCTATGCTATCATCTGGAATGATATTAGCTGTTACATTTCGACGTCCTAACGCCCTTAAAGCTTTTGCTTTAACTTCTTCTGCATCAGTTCTACTTGAACCGTCTAGGAATATGTCAATATTTACCGTAATATCTTCAATAACAGCCCCTGTTTGCGCTGTTCGTGAAGTATCTGATGAATTAGAGCCAATCACAATAAAAGGCTCTAAAACGTCAGAATTTGGCAAATAAAAATAGATTGGAATAGCTAACACTTCCAATCTATCGTGTAGTTCTTTTAAAAATAAAGTTGATGGTGAATAAGTCGTCATATATCACCTATCTTTCGTATAATTTGCGTAAATTGCTGATTAATTTTGGTCGTTCAGCATCAAGTGCTGGTTTTAAGTATGGCTGTGCTCGCATTTTTCGGGTTCCTTTTTCCACATATATCGCATAATGCTGTGGTGCAGTAACTTTATAAGTTAGATTGCCTGCTTTTGCTGAAAAAATTGAATTTTTCAGTGCACCAGTATCAACTGGTGCCTTTACCTTAGCCATGCGTTCGATACGTTTGCTAGATAAATCTAATTCACAATTAGTAGCTATACGCGCCTTTTTGCCTTTATTAGCAATCAATCTAACCATCTGGTCAACACCACGAACTTTGAATTTAATGCTCAAATGTATATTACCGTCGAATTTTTGTGATGTTTTTTACCCTGTATTTTGCGTTTTTTACCATCATAGATAATTTCAGAAAAACCATCATAGTGTCCTTGCAAGTGCAATTTAAAACTATCAAGGTTATATGTTCCAAAAATACCGATTTGTTCTGCATTGGTCAAATTGTCTTCCTGGCAAGGGATCGGTTCAGACTGCTTCTTAACGACTTTATCACCTAAAAAATCAGCTTCAGTCGTTTCAGTGATTAAAATAACACGCTTATTATAAATCATATAAACCTAGCAATTCCTTTCGCTTGATAGTTTCGACCAATTGCAGCACTCTTCAATGTACTTTCATATTCATCTAAATACTTATCCCAGTTAAATGAACGACCTTCTTCGCTATCAGCACTAGCACCCTCTGAATTCAAACGATTGTAGCGTTTAATAGCTACATCTCGAATGATGAAAGTTAAACGGTTTGGAACTTCTGCCAATTCAGTCTCACTAAATTCATTCAACTTAGCAAGAACACGATCAACACTTTCATTGATTGCCAATTCAATCAACCTATCTTGCGTTGTATCTTTAGCAGGAATACCTTTAAAAAGTTTAACTTCCTCTAAAATCAACGCTTTATCCATAACCTAGGTTATCCTCCTACCGATGGTGTCGAAACAGCTGGTACCTCGATTGTAGCCTCAATAACACCTTTAGGAATTTCAGCGAATAATTTAAGAGCGCCGAAGAATACTGACTCATATGTAAGGTTATTAAGACTACGGTCACGACCTGAAGCAATCAAACCAGTTTCGTCAGTGTAGTCAGCAAACATTCCACCAAGGTCAGAACTGTTCACATCAAGGTAAGCAAGTACAAGGTTTTCAACTGCAGTTGAGTAAACTTTCCCTTGTGGCACGTTTGGCAACACAATGACGTTTTGCATGCCTAAAAAGTTCTTAAGTAATGTCATCCCAAAGACGTTAGAACCGTCTGCACCGACCGCTTTATCGCCAAGATAGTCAGCTACGTCAAGTGAGCTTACGAATGATACAATTGGGGCACCGTCAAATTCTGAAAATGTTTGTAGTTTACCCCAAGATTGAGCTAATGCACCTTGAAGGCCTGTTCCTTTAACTTTCGTGGGTTCTGTTTTAAGGAAAGTAAAGAAATCAGTTTTGATATTGTTTTGAATTTCGCGCATAATACGTTGGTCCGCTTTGTCAATTGCCAAGGAAGCACCATGACGCGCAATAGCTTCAGCAGAAACAGCACGACGTTTTTTAAACCACTCAACTTGATATTCTTCGTTAAGTGCACGAGTCACTTTAGAAAGTGGAATTGTTTCACCTTCGCCAGGATTGGTTGTGTCAATATCAGTTGTCCATTTGTAAGTACGAATTTTCATGTCGGCTGACAACGGTTCTTTGCGTGTCACACCGAGTAGTTTCAAGAGTTCAGAAATGTTAGTACTAAATTTGTTAACAAAATCAATTGTTTTAATTTCGCCCAAATCGTTCATAACAGTTAATTTTTCTTCAGCCATAAATTAGCCCTTTCTAAATAATTCTAAGTTTTCTGCAATGAGTTTCTGACGCTTGCTTGCATCCTGAACAGCCATAATTTCAGCTTTAGTCATTGCACCTGCCGTTGTTCCACGACGTGGCTTATCTTGCGTTAGACGCTCATTCACGCGCTTCTCAACAGCTTCATCAAATACCTTTCGAACACTTGCAATGTTGGCTTTGACAGCTTCTGCAGTATCTGCCATGACCACATCAAGGAATTCAATTGGTAAACCTTCATCTGCCAAAAGACTTTGTGTTTCAATACGCAATTCTTTGACTGCGATTGCTTTCTCACGAGCTTCAAGGTCTGCTAAGCGCTTAGCTTCTTCCTCTTTAGCACGTTCATCTTTTGTCAGTTTTGCTAAACGTTCACCTTCAGACTGTGCTTGTCTAATTTTGTCTTCAGCATCTTTTTCAGCATTAGCCACGGCCCGTTGAACACGTTCTTGTACAATGTGGTTAAGCTCAGCTTGAGTGAATGTTTTGTCTGCTTCGGTAGTTTCTGGATTGTCGACCGTTTCCGTTTCAACTACTTCAGTGTTAGTTTCTTCTGCCATGTTGGCTACCTCCGTTTTAAGTCTGTAGTTAGACTAATAACCTTCACCTTTTAACGTCATGAGTAGTTTTGGACAAAATAAAAAGCTGTATTCCTACGACTTTTTGATATATTTTGCGATTGTTTCAAACAATGCAACAAAAAACGTTCCAATAATGAATAACAGCCACCCTGCCACCATCATACCAATTAAAAAGGCAACAAATTGCCAAACTAATGAAACCATGTATCTCTCCTTTTTAAACACAAAAAAAGCGCCTAGATTAACTCTAATCCTTTGCTTTTTTCGTAAAGTATTACGTTGTTTTTCCTATTTTTCTTAACGATTGTTCATCTAATTCCTCTTCATCAGGAATAACAGCAGAACGGCAATTATAGTGGAAAGGCGGTGCAGTGACACCAGTTTCAAACTCATCAATTCTGTAACGCTTATCTTCACTGTGGATTCTCTTACAAATCTGTGATGTCCTATTGTCCATCTGTACAGATATGCGATAGAATTCCAAACCAGACTCTTCATAGCGTTTGATAGCTGAACGATTGACAATCGCTGTGCCATCAGTCCTAATAAGTGTCTGCGCTCGCGAACGTGCTACATTGTACTTCTTAGCAAGTTCCCCAGCCATGCTACGAACATCATCACCACGAATAAAACCACGCTTCAGAACGTCTCTTAAATCCCTGGTTAAATCATCTGTATTGCCCCAAACTTGCTGCGAATAGTTCCGACCATTGAAAGGCGTATTGATAAGTTCTTTTAATGCTGGTTCATTCAATGCGCCACTATTACCACCCATCGCTTTCCTATAAGCATACTTAGCAGTTGACTTCAAATAGTTTTCAAACGACTTCTCAATAATGCCTTGCATAACACCAATTTTATAAGTCATTTCAAGGTTTAATGCGTCGAATCGTGTTACTTTTGAACTAGCATATTGTTCATTAAGTCGTTTTAGCAAATCTGGGTTATTTTTGGCCTGCTCACGATACTTCTTAGCGTTCGCTTGATAATCTGATAGGTCGACACCTCTAAGGCGTTGTAGAGCGTCAGAATAGCTCATTTTGTTATCATCAGCATATTTTGTTACAAACGCAAATAAATCACGTTGAATTTGCGCTGACTCGTCTGCGTAAATCTTTTGCAATTTAGCAAACATGTCAATATCTGTACCATCAACATAACGCATAATGTCATTACTACGTTTATGCCAATAATCATTGTGCTTCTTCTTGGTCATCAGCAGTCACCTCGCCAATTCGTGGCTCTGGTTCTTGTGGTTCTTCAGCTTTCAGACGTTTCAATTCATCTTCCGCATCAATCCCAGTCACCTGTTCTAACAACTCGTAAACTGTTTGATCACTTACCACGCCAAACAACGACTTAGCAATATTTGCAAGTTCAGTATCATTTTGTGGCAAATTAGGACTGAAGATAACAGCAGTTTGATTGATAGCTTGATAATTCGTTGCTTCATTGCCTTTAACTTCCCAGATGTTGACCGCTAAACGCAAACGTCGCATAAGTCCTTTTTTGAACAAGCGTTCTTGTTTGCTGCGATAGTTATCAGACGCCATCAGCTTATATTTCATGGATTCACCAGACTGGATACCGCTAAAGTTATTGTCAAGAATATCAGGCGTGAATGTGAAACGTAAAATATCGTTAACTAGACGTTGCTTGTATGCCTCAGCACCAGCTGAGTCGTACTGCTTAACCAAATATTTAGCATCTGGCTGTGAACCACCAGGATTAGGATTGTCATCAAGCACGGCAATCTGTGCTTTTTTAAAGCCAAGTGCCACACCTAAACGACCGTTAGGATTAACACTACCATCTTCAAGATAATCGTTATCATCCGAACCAGTATAAGGATTACCAGTGATTAGTAAAATAGCGTCATTACTGTTTTGTTGGAAATTAGCTAGCTCGGATTGTGACAAGTCGTATGCGTCAATATCATCAAGAACCGATTCATAAGCACCTGTGCGGTCCTCATTGTTTTTGAACTCATTAATCGGAACACCTTTCAAATAGTGTTCTGTTTCATCAACTAGATGAAGGCCAAACGTGTCTTGATTGTCGTCAATATACGTATAGATTGTATTATCAGAATACACGCGCACTACTGTTTTACGATGACCACCGCCATAATCGACTTCGTAATAGTTGACACCCAACAACGATTTTTGTTGGTATGTATCGTCGTAGATTACAAATGTTTGTTCAGGCGCTAAATGATACAGTTTTAAAATAACACCGCTGTTTTCATCTTCCTCTGGATTAAGCAACTCATAAGCGCGTCCATAAATAGACAAGTCAGTCTTAATCAAGATATTATGATAAGCTTCGTTTGTCTGCTCAGAAAACGTATCAATCAATTCTTGGAGCGTTTTATCCTCGTTTGTATACTTAACAGGATTGCCAAGCATGTAACCTTGCTCAAACACTGTAATGTACTTAGCGAAGTCGCTTGAAATACGATTATCGGCCGCAAATTCGTCCGTTTTATCAGGACGATATTTGATGTTATTATCACCTAGATAATAACGTTTAAGCTCTTCCAAACGCGCAATCTGTAACTTATGTGTGTTGATGTATTGTTTTAATTGTTCAATCCATTTTTGAGACGCAAAATCAATAGCTTCATAGTCTTCCGTCAGCATGATAATTTGGTAGTTACTGTGTGAATTAAACCTGGTTTTAGATAAGAATTTTGCCATGTTTTACCTCAAAATAAATAACTTGCTTTCTTCGTTTTCTCTCTCGTGTTGCTGTTTGCTCTCATATCATCAGCAAATGCATACCTTGTTGCGTCAATCGTGTGGTTATCCTTATCCTCTAGTCGTGGTTTAGGATTACCGTCACGGTCGACTTGATAGTCAATATTTTCAAATTCTCGTGCAATGTTCGGTGTGCGTTTTGGGTCAATACAAATGAAATCTAAATCATCAAGCCAACGTTCACCAAATTCAACCGAATCAGGACCTTTTTTAACGCCGTACACGTTCGGTAAATTAAAATCGCCATGCAGTTCCGCAATAGACTTAGGTTCAGCACTATCTGCGCCGATTCGGTCTGATTGATAACCTCGCGACTTAATCCAATTAGCTGCCTGACGGTTGCTGATTTTCTGACCATAGAATTCATCAATCGCATAAATGCCATTATGTTTCTTGTCATAATGCCAACGAACGAATGCCAGCGGGTCAGTAGCATAACCAAAGTCTAGACCGTTTCGGATATTATCAAAGTTAGTTATCAAATCATCTGGTATTGTTTCAAAACGTAAGTTATCAAACGGAACAACTCCAGAACCGATTGCCTCGCCAAGATATTCCCAGCGATAACGCCGCTCATCCCTAGCTTTTGTAGCTTCGGCCTCTTCGATAAATTCCTTAGCGATGTATGGATTATCAAGATAAGTCGAATGATGAACAAATGTATTAGCTGGTTGAAACTGCGTTCCATATTTCTTGTTAACCCATGACTGTTTTCGTTTCGGCGGGTTGTATGTGTAGAAAAACTTATAAAAAAGACCACTACCGAGCTCACCACGTAAAAGTGAGTTAGTAATAGTCTTGACTTCATCTTCAGTTTTAAACTCAGCTAATTCTTCAATCCAGCCAATCGCAAACGGAAACTGACTGTCTTTCAGTGATTTGATACGTTCTGGATATTGTGCGCCACGAAAAACAATATAGTTGCCTCGTGGCGAGTATGTAATCCGCAGTGGTGATTTATTGAACTTAAACAAGTGTGTCACTTGCTGCTCACTAATTGCCCATTTCAACTGCTCATAGACTGATTGTTCAAGTGTGTTATCTGTCTTACGAATACACACAGCGTTAACAGCATAGCGCATAATCAGCTGGATAATGATATGTGCCACATCTGATGATTTACCAGAACCACGTCCGCCTTCGCACACAACGTGTAAAATGTTTTGATTGAGACTAGCACGCCAGACATCATGAAATTTAGGCGGTATCAAATTTGAAAGCTTAACTGATGTCATCTTCAAACACCACCTGTTCAACAGTTGCATCTAACTCAACCTTATCAGTAAACAATCTATAACGCTTACCAAGCAACTCAGCTGCCTTAGTACGTGCTTGAACTGGCGGAACAGCGTTAACGACTTTTTGTGTACCCTCACCGTCTAAGACAAGTAATGGTTCAGTCTTTTCGCCACGCATGACAGCCGTTAAATATTCCATAACTTCTTGTTGATCAGCTACTTTCTTAGATTGTAATTCAGCTAACCTTTCATCAATGTAAGCTCTGACGGCTGGATTTCCTATCAATTTTGCTGCATTACCTCTTGAATAGTTTTCAGAATAGCCAGCCTCCCTTGCTGACTGGTAGATATTGCCTGAAATGATGTACTCATCTGCAAAACGTTGTTGTTTTAAAGTTAATTTAGTGATTTTCCATCACCTCCTTTGTGACATAATAAAAAGCCAACACAGTTGTGCTGACCTTTAGTTATTACAGATATTTTGTTAGCAATGGACCATAAATGTATGGTCTAATTTCATCGACTTCAAATTTTCTAATTATTTTTGCAACTTCTTTTGCTTTATCTTTTGTTGGAGCTGAATAAAATTGTAACAATGATGAAAGCAATCTATACTCATTTGTTCCAGATCCTATTTCATCAAATCTTTTTTTAGTATTTTTGCAATAAACGTTACCGTATAAAATATTTTCATTTATTTGATCGAAATCAAGATATCCTAAATAATCATAAATATCCCATAGATTGCTTGACAATCTTTCATATTGGTTCCCTTTTGTAATATGAGTATAGGCATCAACAATTGCTTCAATATAGTTATTTATTACAAGGTCATTCATTAGAAAAAAAAACTTTCTCAACCCTAGATAACCTATAATATTTATATTCCTCTTCTAACTCACCTTTCAATTTTTGTAAAATAGACATAGCTTGTTTTTTATTTCTATCAATTAAGCCCTGAGCTTCAAAAGCTGTATTCCGATAATAATTAACTCTATCTTTTATCTCTTTTCCATAATAAGCATCAATGTTAAATTTGAAGGGTTCCATAGTTTTATCTCCTAAATTTTATCACTTTAATAATACTACTAAAAAAGCCCTTACACAATAGTATAATAGGCTTTCTGATAAAAAAATATGGATTTTTGCAATAAATGCAACAGGAACAACTGGACTTGAACCAGTGACCCTCTGATTAAAAGTCAGTTGCTCTACCATCTGAGCTATGTTCCTACTGCTTATCCAAAAGGTTGCACGAACAAGCATGATACACTCAACCTGGATTGTGCACCGTTTTTCAGCTATCCGCTCACGAGATATTTTTCACTTCCATTTATTTTTCAATGACAGCCGACGTGGCTCGACTCATTGCAGGACCTTAATAAAAATAAGGACGAGTAAGACCTCTCAAGAAACCGCGCCCTTAGTTTTAAATCTTGATGATACCATAATAACGCATTTTAGGTGACAAAAATACCGTGTTTTTTGTCACTTTTACGAAAAACCATAAAAATCAGCAAAAATTTCTAAGATACGTTGACGTTTGCGGTAAATTGTCTTGATTGACATATGCATTTTACCAGCAATGGCGTCCCAGGTATTCACACTACCTCTTGCCCAACGTAGCCAGAAAATACGTTCCATATCCTCGTCTAACATATTCAACGTATTCTCCACTGCATTTTTCTGCGCATACAGGCTATTTAACCGCTGATCACTATCCCAACGCGCTACGGTCGTTTCTGTAGGCTTAGACACAATGTTTGTACGTCCACCACCTACGTTTTCATCTGTATTTGGAACGTCACTAATTTCTAGCTTACGTACTGCAATCTTATGGTCAATGCTCACATAATCAAACAATAGCTCATCAAGTGCTTTTAATTGTGAATTGCTCAATTTTCCCACTTTTACATCTCCTTTATGATATAATAAATGTAAGCATTAATATCATTTACCAAGGGTCTGTGAAAGCGGGCCTTTTTTTGCATAATCCTTAAAAGATAGCTCCTTTCTTTTTAATGATTTTGAGCAGACACACGACTCAAATATGAATTACCATGATTGTGCCTTGTATAATCACGAACGGCTGATGATTCGCTTTAGATTAAGTTATTGTTAAAAAAGGAGTTCCTCATTTCTAAAAATTTATTTCAGCCTATTTGACAATTAACCACCCGAAAAGCTAACTAATCGTACTAATTTTTGAATGGTAGTTCAAAGCGTGTAAGAAGGAGTGCTTTAACCACCTCCAAATATGAAACTTTAATAATTTCGGGTTATACCCATGGTCGGAATCGAACCGACCTGATACCGTTATGGGTTACCACCGTAGCTATCAGCGTGATAGATAATCGTTTGATTGTCTTTTAACCGCTTGATTTCGTATTTTTGCTTAGTGTTTTCAAGTTTTAACTCGGTAATTTTATTGTTATAAACAGTTTTTTGCATTCCTAGCTCAATCGTGAAGAAGACGACTGTGACGACGATTGTAAACGATAACAACATACTTAAAAACATGTATCTTTCAGCTTTCAACTTACCACCTCGTAATATTCTTTTTGGCCGGGCTCTTTACGAGCCTTTTCTAGGTATTTAATGGCTTGTTTTCTTGTTTTAAACTCCGTTTCCTTAAAATCTTTAGCTGTAGCGAACCAAGTCGCTGTTTTCATCTTCGGGTTGTATTCTCTAACGATAAATTTTCTTGTCATAATTCCTTTATTTCCAATCTAACCCTATATTTTCCGGGTATTTCGCTTGGTCCACCTCGTTTAAAAGTCATAAACTTAATGACTTCCGAGTTATCGTCCGTCCAGATTCCGGCGTCCGTCAATCCATCAACAAGCGCTTTTACTGTCGGATAAAAGTTGGGTGGGTCAAGCCGTCTTTTTGTAGGGGCGTAAATCGTCACTACGAGCCCACAAGGGCGCTTTTTTGAATAAGGGGTACAATTATACCTTTGACCCTCTTTAGCGGCTGTGGCACGTAAATATGCGGTGATTTTGGCCTTTTGCGTCCAATGGGGACGGTCATTGGCGTTTAACATCTGTTTTTGCTTTTTGGTATTCGATAAAATAAACTCAAATTCCATCAGTCAGCCCCGGAATCTCAAAAGCGACGTGAGTGACATCTTGACGTTCTTTTGTGTACCAATCGAAATAAAATTCATGCTTTTCGCTGTCGTATGTCACTTCAACATAGTCAGGGAGTTTAGCGTTTGGATTGCTCATTGGAAAAGCTTTCTCGCTGTCAAAGCTAAACATTCCTTTAGCGTTTCCTAGCGTGTAGTTAAACCAGACCATGTAGACATCATTTGGTTCAAGTTCAAGGTGCTCTGAAATTTTATGTTTTGCGTAAACCTCAAAATCAGCTTGCGTCATTTTGATAAGTTCTTCTTTCATTTTTTCTCCTCAAAAACAAAAGCGGGCACGTTTTAAATTGTGTGAGTAGGGCTTGCGCCCGCTGAAATTCTTTACATGTCGTCCTGTTAACCGACACGTACTTTCTAGGTCACTTTTTGAGCCGATTCCGAGGCTTATTTTTTACTTTGGCGTTCACCCAATAGATAACCTAAGAATAACCAAACAAACGCCATTCCTGCTTCTTTAACAAACTCAATCATTCTGTTTCTCCCTTCGAATTGAAATACCATTCAAGCATTTCTGCTTGATTCTCTACTAAATAATCTTTAAATTCTTGAAATTGTAAGATGGCCCATTTTAACCGATGAAGGTCATCACTACCTTTTGAGCAGAACCCAGAAACACTAAAGAATGGTCTTAGGTGATAGCTGTAACCTGTCTTGCCTAAATCATCAATATTGAAAGCTGGTTCTTTTTCGAGTTCGAGATCTAAGACGAATTCCTGACCAAGGTCATGAATGACCTGCAAGTTAGTTCCGTCCGAATAGATAGTGACGCTATCTGTAACGTGTTCCATTTGCATATTTTTAATCTCCTATCATGTCATTTAAGCTAATAAGTTTAGAAAGTTTCTTTTGAGCTTTGCAATAGTCGCAATGACCGCATTTTTTAGGTTTTTGCTTACCTTGAATGACGTCCCAGACTTCTTTGACATTGTCTTTGATATAGTCAAGACCCTCTTCAAGCCAATTTTCATCAACTTTGATAAATTCCTTGTCAGGAACGTTCTCTTTTGAAACAGCAACGATAAGTGGCCTAAACTCTTGGCCTGTCATCTGTTTCAGTAGCTCACGATAGAGAGCAAGCTGTCCGTTATAACCGAAATTAAAGATATTGTTAACTGCCACTGGCACTTTCTTGCGTAAGTCTGCGTTCCATTCCTCGTTATAGATTGACCTCATTGTCTTCAGGTCAACAAAGTAGCCGCGAGATAGGTTGATACTGTCAAGCTTGCCTTTTATCGGCACTCCTTCGATTTCACCGATAACAATCATTTCTTTTTTGACATCATCACTTGGATAGCCGTGATATAAACGGTTAAAATTATCGTCATCTTTCAAAGCGTTAATCATTTTTTCGCCGACAACGAAATCAGCTTTAAGATTTCCTTTATTCTTACCTGTCTTGGCAATGATTTTTTCTTTGTTTTCTTCAACAAAAGCGTCGTGAACCTTTTCGGATTCAAAGTAGCTATGTACGTAGTTGCCGACCAAAAGAGCGGTCTCGTCTCGGTCTTCTACCCATTCGCCATTATCAACGGCGTAAGCCTTAGCTTGACATTGCATGTATTGCTTAAATCGTGAATTAGACAAGTAAGTTTTGTCTTGATAATAATTCTCATCTGTTAGTTTAGTCATATAGGTCTCCTAGCTGCTCAAATAGCTCTGGTTGCTCTGGTTCATGTAAATTATCAGGTTCAGACATTTCGGTCGATTCTGGGGCTTCCGTGAGCTCCTGAGGGGTGTCTTCGATTGGTGTCACATCTTTAGGTTGTTTTGTTTCTTCGTCAGCAGCTTCTGGCAATGGTTCACCAAGGAAACTGTCAATGCTTTCACTGTCGTCTTGTTCTGGCGTTATGTCTTTGACATTTCGTTCGTCATCATATTCGTTCGCTGTCGTTCGATTGACCGCGTCAATGAACAAGTCATTATCGTCGCTTGTGTTAAAGAACTGTTTAGCAGCACGATTGATTACAGTACGTTTTGCCATTTCTTGCGGGAAGTTGTTTTGAACTGACTTGTTTTTCGATTGGGCCCAAGCTTTATCAATCTCTTTCTTGGTCATGATTGTCAAAACTTTCTCACCATCGTTTTTTTCGATGATACAGTAAGCACCGATGATTGGATTATCCTGATTCAGCCAATTAGTATCGTGTTTGACTAGCACCTTGTGACCCTCGACGTTCTTAATTTCAACGTCATCACCTTCATAAATCACTTGAGCGTAAATATCTTTGACTTCAGGCAACTGTTTAACGACTTTCATCGTTCCAAAATACGAACGTGTTAATTTGACTTTGTTCCCGTAAGGAATGAAATAGCATTGAGTTTTAGCTGGACTTAAACCTTGTGTAACCATATCAAGCAAGGCGTTGTAAATGCTGTCTTGCGTACATTTTCCTAGCAAATTGCCGCTATTTGAATTCGTCAAAGCGTAATAGGCAGAGCTTAGAGCATTACTTACACTGTAATTTGGTGCTACTAGCAAGCCTTCGCCTTTCATTTCTTCAATTCGGTTAGCCACACTTGACGTAATTTGTCGCTGTGTTAATTCTGTTGTTGTCATTTTTTCTCCTCTTTACCAATCTTCTAGCTGATCATCTTTCCAGCGGTCATAAGCCTCGTCTTCATCACAATGAAATACTTCTTCGTGGTCCTCATACGTACTTAGCCAATTATCGTAATCAAACGTTCCAAATAATCCGTGTTGCATTAGCTGACCTTTCTAGCTTCTAGCAAGTAAAAGCAAGTCTTAGCACCATAATCAATGCGAATGCTATTTCCACTCATTGACTTTCTAAAGCGTGGTTCTGAAATAGCTGAATATGCATAAACATGATTTTTGAGCGATTTAATTGCTTGGTGCATATCGTCATAAAAACCAAGATGAAACTTGCGATAACCATTAAATACATGTAACAATTCAATTTTCATGTTTATTCCTCGTTTATAGCGTAAATGCTTGTCTTGGCTCTGCACCATCTAGCACATCCTCGATAACGTGTGATAGCAAATGCATTGTTGATAATGAGGCTTTAGTTGCACTGTTTATCGGAAAGAGTTTTGTTTCACTTAGACCTAAACCAAATTTTGAAAGATGATGCAATTCCTCTTTCAGTGTTTCGATACGGTCAATTGTTGCTTGTTGCTCTAGCAATGTTTCTTTTACGTCCATATTCAGTCCTCCATTAGTGATTTTTTGAGTTCATCAAGCTGTGCCTGTTCATCTACGCTTGCTTCATATTTGTAATCTTCATCAACCCAATCGGGTACATTGGTTTTGGATGGTTGCTGATTAGAATAAGTACGTTGTGCTTTTTTGACATCAAAATCGCGTTGTTCTTCGTCTTGTTGAACAATTGTCTTGATGCCGTTTTGAGCCCAATTCTTAAGAATTGAATTGACATAGCCAAAATTACGTTTAGAATTGTCAGCCGCTCTGTCAATTGCTCGTTTAACCAATTCTATAGATAAATTATCTATGTAGATATAATCGTTTAGCTTTTGTGATTGATAACCGTCAAGAACTCCAATTCTAGATTGATAGTATTCAAAAATATTAAAATCAGATTTTTCATCAGCAGTAGCAGATTGATTTTCTCTAGTATCTACTTCTGACTTTATATCTATATTTATATCTTTCTTTAACTCTATCTCTTTATCTATATCTCCGTTGCGTTTTGTTGCATTGGTGTTGCATTGCAACGCTTTCTGTTCTCTATGTTTGCGAGAACGCCTTGTACTAGCGGTTTCAGAGCCTATCATTTCCGGTACTTGTTCAAGAAAAAACTCATAATCGCTATGTCTAGTGAGTAGTCCTTTTTTAGTTAAAAACATCAATGTCATTCTGACGGCTTCTGTGTCCTCATCAATCAGTAGTGCCATTTCTTCTGCTAAGTCTTGAGCTAATTCTTCAAAATAGATTTTGCCGCTATCCTCAAGACTAATAAGCATTAGTTTTAAGTAGATAATTGTGTAAGTGTCGCCACCAGGCATTTTACGTAATAGTTTCATTTCTTTTGATTTAAAAAAATCTTGAGCTAGCTGTATCCAATAATATCGTCTGTTGGTTTTTGCCACCTAATCACCCTCTTCTTCTTTTGCACCCCAGCACCCGTGCCAACCATCTGTGTCAAAGCCGATTAGCATGATTTCGTCTGTGTCAAAGTATTCATTTTCCATTTACTACCTCTTAAATTGCTTCATCTGGTAAACTGTGCGCACGATTGTACGCAATTGCACTCGCTTCCCAACCTGAATAATTAGGTTTGACTGGTTCTTCTTTCTTACGTGCTCGTTTACCGAACAATGTCAATGTAAATACTTCAGTAATCGCTAAAACTGCGACTGCGATAATTAAATATGTCATGTTAAACTCCTACTCTTTCTTCTAGTTTGATATTTTCCAGCATTTCTGCTAATGTTTCTTTCTTACTCAAATATCGGTTACGTGATTTCCATTTAACAAATAGCTCAAATCCTTTGTAGTTGATAAAGACTATCTTGTGTGTTGGATTGTCAATGTACCTGCTAAATTCTGGATGTTCACGCATTTCTGCTGCCCACTGTTTTGCTACTGATTTAGTTAAACCCTCCCAGCGTTGCATGAGATGATCATAGTCACCCCATTCGGCTTTTTCATCGTTGCCAACAGCTTTATACGTTATATTTGCTTTCGGCATAGCGCGCTCCTTTTTAATGTGGTATAATTTACCTTAGTTTTGTTTGTTATGCGACTGATTGCCGTCAGTCGTTTTTTTATGCTATCAGACTGGCTGGTATGGCCCTAGTAGGCACTTTTCAGCCGATTAAAGAATAAATAGGAGATACTATCGTGTAAATGATTAAAAAATCTATATTGGTAAAGGAAAATCAAACATAGTCAAATTGATATTTATGAGTAATCACCTACTAGAGCCGTATCAACCAGCCTGAGAAGCACGGTTAATTAAGCAATGTTATTCAGTAGCTTATCAGCAAAATACAATTGCCCTTTACCTGTAATTTTAGGTGTCTTATTAATGCTGATATGACCGTCTGAGTGATTGATAGTCGTTTCTTTGATTTCAAACAGACCTAAATCCATTGCTTTTTGCGTCGGCATGTTCCAACTGTTGCCTTTGCGACTGATTAGATAGCCATTTTCTCGCAACCATGCAAACATACGATTCTGACCAAAATTCAAGCCGTTTTGACGCATGAGCTTAGCGAAATCACCGACTAAAATAGACGTATGACTTGCGCTGACTGCGTTAGCAAAAATAACTTTAGGTCTTTGCTCTTCGATTGTTGCTTCAAGCTTAATGATTTTACGGTCAGCAATTTTAAGAGCTCGTGCCATGATTTTCTCAGGACTGTTAAAGTCTTTTTCGACCTGAATGAAATACTGACGAACCTCTTTACCTTTGTCGGTACGTTGAATCATTGCGATTTCTTTTGCCATGTCCAATTTAAGGACGTGGTCGTTAAAGGTCGTTTCATTATTTTGAGCTGTTACTCTTTTTTGAGTAATAGCTAAATAGTCTTCGTTTTCAGCAAAACCATAGTCAATCATTCGATTGAACCAATCGTTATATCTTGTTTTAACTCCTAAAGCTTGATGAAGTTGACGACCTGAAACAACAGGTTCTTGATTTTCGTTTAAAGTTACGTTAATTAAATTGTTCATGTATTATCCTTTCTGAATTTGATATAATGGAAGCAAAAAATGCGAGGTGTATACTATGGATGAACTGTTACCAGCAATTTTGACTTCTTTTGCCACAACAATGGCAGTAAAAGGAGCCGAAGCGCCAGCTAATACGTTTAATGAGGCATGGAAATATGTTTTCGGTTCGATTGACAGTTTTTTAATAAGAAAAAATGAAAAACGCAGAATAGATAACGAGCAATACATTAAGTCACTTACTGAAAAAGTAGAGAAAATTCCTATTGAACATATCCAAGAACCTAAAATGAGTATCCTTGGACCAGCGTTAGAAGCATCAAAATTCTATATTGAAGAAGAAAACATTAGAGAAATGTTTGCATCTTTGTTAGCTTCTTCGTTTGATTCTTCCAAAAACCCACAACTTCACCATTCATTTGTTGAAATTATTAAGCAAATGAGCCCATTAGATGCTCAAAATTTAATCACAATTGCGAAGGCAGGGAGATTTCCTGTGGCGCAATATGCAATACAATTTGATAACCAATCTACAAACCCATTAAAAAATTTAGTTTTTATTCCTTGTGAAAATCTTCATGAAGCAGTCGATGACTCCGTCTTTGATTTCGACAGACACGCCACTTCAATAAGCAATTTGGAAAGACTTGGCTTGATAAAAGTAGACTTCGCAACATGGCTCACAAAAGAAAGCAGATATTCATTACTTGAAAATAACCCACTTACAGAAGATTATAAGAATTCATATATTAATAAAAATAACAATGAATCTCTACATATTGTTAAAGGAATAATTGACATTTCACCACTTGGGTCTGATCTTTACGATATTTGTCTATCGGAATAACTTTTGTGCTAATTTTTCAAAATGATCATGTAACCATAGATCTTGCTTGTCGAAAAATTCGGCAAGCCATTTTTTTAACATAATTAAATGAAATTTCATAGCAATCATAGAAGTTAACATTGCTGTCACGGAGCTGACAATAATTGTTACAAAAAAGATATTCATTAATTTCCCTCCTTTTCTAAACCATAAATTTGCGCCAGTCTGTTATTTCTGATAGATTCTACAAAATAGTCGCCGTCCATCATCACGTCTATTGTTTTGAAAGTAGATTCTTTTTTCTTTTGTCCGCTATACGGATATCGTTTTGGTTTCATGTTTGCTCCTTTCTAATCTAACACGGTTAAACCGTGTTACTGGGTAAAAAAATAATGTCGTTGTAATTTGTATTATAAAGTTTTTCAATTTCGCTGATTTCAATAGCGTCAGGAAAGCTTTTGGCGTTTTCCCATTTACTTAAAGTCGCAGCTGCAACACCTAATTTTTTAGCTGCTTTTTCTTGACTTAAACCACTGTTGGCACGTAATGCTTTCAACGTCATTTTTTGCATATTCTCACCCCTTTCTAAAATGGTATAATGGAAATAAAAATGATTGGAGAATAAATTATGCAATTAAATATTACTATTGATTTTAGAGATTATAGAGAAACTATAACAGTATCTTCTCCTTCAAAATGCCCACACTGCGGTAGGACAATGTCACCTCAGCGTGTCGGAGAAAGCATAAGTACAGATAATTCAGATTTTCATGATGAAGGAAGATTTTCTATTGTTTTTCGATGTCCTTTTGAAGATTGTTTAAAATACTTCGCGATAGAATATATCCATAACACGCCAAATGGCGCAAAAATGATTGATTATTCATACAGACCACCCATTAAAGTCAAATTACCTGAAAACATTGAAAAAGTATCTCCGATTTTTGTTGAAATATATTCTCAAGCAACAGTTGCAGAGCAAGAAAAACTTGATCAAATAGCAGGTGTCGGTTATCGTAAAGCAGCAGAATTTTTAATAAAGGATTATACTATTCTAAAGAATCCCGAAGACGAAGAAACCATTAAGAAAAATATGCTTGGAAAAGTGATTGCTGATTACTTAGATGATTTCCCAAAACTACAAGCTTTAGCGAAATCCGTAGCCTGGATTGGTAATGACGAAACTCATTATATACGAAGACATGATGACAAAGATATCCAAGATTTAAAAAGATTTATTTTATCAGCGGCGCAATTTATCGCAGCTGATTATGATGCAGACGAAGCAATATCTTTTGTCTCTTCTAATTGAAGCTTAGAATCAATTTTATCCACTTTTTCAGCTATATAAGTTACAGTTCTCAATATTTCGTTGAGGGCTGTTTTTTCTAGTTCGTTCATATCTGCCCCTTTCTGTGTTTTAATTTTTTGTTCATAAGCACGCAATTCGATTTCTCTTTTCACTCGCTTACATAATTGCAATGCTTCTCCATAAGTTTCGCTTGATTCGATAATCTTGTCAGCCACTTTGATAATTAAATCTTCGTTCATTGCTACTCCTTTCGGTCTTTAGACTGATTTAAAATCTTAAAAGACTTTATATAATAATTTTGTGAATAAAACCTTTACACTCTTTTATTCATACACAAAAAATATTGAAAGGAGAACAAAAATATGTCATCATCTTTTAAAATAAAAGGATTAGATAAGTTTCAAAGGGAACTTGAAAGAAAAACCAAAGCAGTATCTGGCAATTATAGTTTCGATGAGCTTTTCCCTGATTCATATATTCGCTCAGTAAGTCGTTTTTCTTCTTTATCTGAAATGCTTGAAAACAATCCTGAAAAAATCACTGACGCCGAAAGTTTCAAACAAGCAGACCAAGCAACCTTAGACCAATTTATTGCAAAAGAAACTAAATTTGCAAACTGGCAAGAAATGCTAAACGATGCTGGTTCTAAAGCTATTGCACAGAGGCTGAAATTTTAAGCTCAATTGCATTAAGTCGTTGAATTGCTTCTTGTAATTCTTCGGCTTTTTTTGTTACTTCTCTCGATGCATTAAGAAACTCAGAAAGATTAGCTACTTCTGCCTTTACACTCAAATTAGTCATATTCTCACCTCACTAACATTGTTAAGGTCTATCTCAACCTTACGAGTATAGTTTAACACGGTTTAACCGTGTTGTCAACACAAAAGTTTTTATTTTTTTACTTTTTTGAATATTTTTTGACAAAAACACGGTTTTTCCGTTATAATATACCTATATTAAAAAAGGAGGTGCTGCCATGAGTGGTTCTTTAGGTAATAAAGAAGTAATGGCAAAAAACATCCGTAGACATTTAAATAAATTAGGTTTAAATGTTAAAGATTTTGCAACTGAAATGAATTTTAAATACAGTACGGTTTTAGACTGGGTTAATGCTAAAACATATCCTAGAATAGATAAAATCGAACTTATGGCTAACTACTTTAAGGTAGAGAAAGCTGATTTAATTGAAGAATACGACTCTCGTAAGAATACTATTTCATCTAAAATCAACTTTGACCCTCGCCAAGCGATTCTACTGTCTAACTATAATAAGTTAAACGACAATCGCAAGGATAAGCTTGTACAGGTTTCCGAGAAGCTTTTGGCAGAGGAAGACGGTAGAGTCGTTGATATTTGCGAAAAACGTGCCAAATACGAAACTAGAAAGCGTGTGAGCTTACCTACTCCCGGTAAGGTTTCAGCCGGCACTGGCTACTGGCAAGAAGACGATTACGACACTATGGTAGATTTCTACGAGGACGAAATCCCAGACGAAAGCGAATATGACACTATCGCTATCGTCGTTGGTCATTCAATGGAACCAAAAATAAAAAATGGTGATTTCCTTTTTATCAAGCTAACAGACCAAGTCGATTTAAATAAAATCGGTATTTTTAAAGTTAACGGCGAAAATTACGTCAAGAAGTTAAAAGGTGATTATTTAGAATCGTTAAATAAGGAATATGACGATATTTCGCTATCTGAAAATGATGACATTAGGACTATTGGAGAAGTTGTAGATATTTATAGAGAAAAGTAGAGGTTGGAATTATGGACTTTGGAAAATTAAAGGATATTGCAAAAGCAGCTACAGAAAAAACGGTTGCTGGTGTTAGCAAAGCCAATGAAACACGTAAAAAAGCTAACCAAGAGAACAAAATGAAAATTGGAAATGAAACCGTTAGAAAAACAGTTGACGGTCAATATTATTTTGGTTTTTATTCTGAATCACCTTACTTATTTGAATTCGCAGGTTTTGATTTTGCTGGTTCTACAATTACGCAAAAAACTGTTACTAAAGGTAAAACGAAACAACAAGGGCGCACAGGTAGCGTGTTAGGCGGTGCAGCAATTGGTAGTATAATTGCTCCTGGAGTTGGTACAATTGTAGGTGGCATGGCTGGTGGTTCACGTAAGAAAAAAGGGACAATCGATTCTACTTCTGTTACTACTACTGAAGAAAAACCAGGAAAAGCCATTGTTAAGTTTCGTGCTGTCAACAGTGATGAAGTCAAAACAATTAAAACTAAACTCACGCAAGCTGAAGCTAACAACGTACAAATGTTCTTTTTAAGCTAAACAGTTAGAAGGGATATTGATTTATGACTAACCATTTTAGGGAACTTGTTCAAGAACTACTTGAACATATCGATAACAATCCATTGACCGATGAACAAATTGAAAAAATCGAAAAATGGGTTGAGGAGAATAGGAAAGAATAGTAGAGAGGGAAGGACGGAATAATATGAAAAAAATTCATTTTATACAATACAGAAAACTTAAAAATTTAACTATTGAGTTTGACAATCATGTTAACTTGATAGCAGGCACCAATGGTACATGTAAATCATCTATTCTTCATCTGATTAGTAATTCTTACCAAAAAATTCCTCTTAAAGAATCTAACGATATTTTAAAAACCATACAGAAAATTAATAAGGTTTTTAATCCTAAGATAGAATCTTTAACAAGAGGAGATAAAGAATATAATGACCCCGCTATCGGCGTAAAAGGAACGCTCTACACCACATACTATAATAAAGGTTATTCCATTGATTTCAGGCGGCATAACAGTAGGCAAAGCAATGATACCGCTCGCTTTGCAGTAAAACCTAAGTACCGCAAAGATCAAACCGATAAACTCCCAAAACTTCCAATCATATATCTCGGAATGTTCCGCCTTATCCCCTACGGAGAATGGGAAGGAAACAATAAATTTACAAATATCGTTAATAAATTACCAGAGCAATACCTTGAAGAGATAAGTGACTTATATAGGCAATTTACAGGGTATGAAATAATTTTTGACGGAAAATTAAATAAGCTAGATAATATAAAAACAAAACTTGAATTTTCTACTGCAAGCGATGGAATCGACTCAAATACTATATCTGCTGGTGAAGATAATTTGCTAACAATAATTACCTCTTTAGTTTCATTGAAGGCATATTCTGAAAACACACATACTCCAACAACAACAGGTATAAGTAGTATTTTATTGATTGATGAATTAGATGCTTCTTTACATCCTGAATTTCAAATAAAACTTTTGGAAAAATTTTATGAATATAGTACTAATTACAATATCCAGATATTTTTTACAACTCATAGCTTTTCATTAATTGAATACAGTTTGAATAAAAAACGAGGAGTATTGAACTATCTTATTGATCAATACGACAGTGTCGATATACTACCAGAACCAAACATTTATTCTATAAATGCTTTATTACAAAACAAAACTGTAAATCAAATTTATAAAACAACAAAAATACCTGTTTTATTAGAAGATGATGAAGCGAAAGATTTCTTCAACACCCTTCTGGATAGTTATTATGAACACCATTCTATTCCTTTAAATGAATTTTTTCATATTGTAGATGCGAAATTATCATCTGAAGCGATAAAAATGTTAGCTACTGATACTTATATGAAACAATCAACTTTAAGAACGGTATCAATAGTTGATGGTGATCAACACCTTGACAATAAAGCATTATCCTATAATTTAATATCTTTACCTGGGCAATATTCTCCAGAAGAATTATTATTTAACTATTTATCACAAGTATTAATGGATGACGAAAAATTCTGGAAAAAAGATGAACTTATCTCATGTGCATACACTAAAAAATACGTACAACAAAATATTATTTCACAAATTAATAGCTTAAAAGATAATCTTGAAAATTCAAGTGATTCTAAACATGGTAAAAAGAGAGAAGGAAATAAGAAAATATACAATACCAATAAAGATTTTTTCAATTATGTCATTAAATACTGGATTGATGATCAAGATAATTCAAAAGAAGTAGATCATTTCTTTATTAATTTGCAAAAAGCATTCCATAAAGTTGCTCCGTTTCACAATATTGACCCAAAAACAAAATGGTCATTCCCTGCTGGCCAATAGTTATAAAATTTTATACACTGGTTATATATTATAAAGTGAGGTAACTTATGTCTATTAGAACGGATAGCCCTCTTCGATACCCTGGAGGAAAAACTCAAGTATATGCATTTATAAGAGAACTTATCGAAATAAATGAAATTACAACTTATATTGAGCCATATATGGGGGGGATGGGAGTCGCCATTAAATTATTATTAAATAATGATGTTCAAAAAATTATGGTAAATGATTACGATAAAGCTATTTATGCTTTTTGGTATTCTGTTTTAAACTATACAGATCAACTTATTGAAAAAATTGAAACAACTCCTATTACTATTGAGGAGTGGAAAGTACAAAGAGAAATCCAACAAAATAAAGAGTATTGTACTAATTTACTAGTCCTTGGATTTTCAACATTATTTCTTAATCGAACCAATCGTTCTGGGATTATTAAGGCTGGTGTGATTGGTGGTTTAGAACAAAAAAGTAATTATAAAATTGATTGCCGATTCAATAAAAATAAAATCATTGAAAAAATAAAATTGATTGCTTCTATGAAGAATAGAATTAAACTTTATAATATGGATGCTGAAAAATTTATTCGGTTAAATATCTCAAAAACAAAAAACTCATTCACTTTTTTTGATCCTCCATATTATTCAAAAGGTCCGGGTCTTTACACGAATTTTTACAATCATAAAGATCACTTAAGTTTGGCCAATACTATTAAAAAATATATGTGTAATAAAAAATGGATCCTTACATATGATATTGCAGAAGAAATTTTACAAATGTATAATGAATTTCATTATGAAAAATATTATTTGAATTACTCGGTTGCTAAACCTAGCAAAGGAATAGAATATATTTTTTATTCAAAAAAATTGATAGTTCCCACTAATACTACTAAACTTAAAAAAGTACAATAAAAAATCTCTACACTCGCCTTCGCCAAAACTTGAGTGTAGAGATAATGAAATGTATAGTAAAAGCCTGCATGTAGTAGGCCTCTTTACTATACCCATTTTAACATAGAAATGAGGTAAAAACAATGTGGTCAGAAAATCATAAAAGTGGAAAAATTAATTTTGTCGAAAGATACAGAGATCCATATACAGGCAAGTGGAAGAAAGCGTCTGTATTGATGGAAAAAGATACTCCTCGCATAAGAAAACAAGCTCAAAAAATACTTGATGAAAAAATTGCTGCAATCTTACAAGAGCTAAATTCAAGCGAAGTTTTATACACTGATGTCTTAAACAACTGGTGGAAATTCCACCAAAAAGAACTTAGGCGCACTTCTATAAGCTCGCTAAAAAGTAATGTTCAGTATGTGAGAGAAAATTTTGGTATTGATGTCAAAATATCTAAAATAGATACTTATTATGTTCAACAATTTATAAACGGTCTTGAATTATCAAGACCAAGGATTGAACGTGTTAAATCAATATTAAATCAATCATTTGATTATGCCGTTTCTCTTAATCACATTAAAACCAACCCAGCAAGACAAGCTAAACTTTCTAAAAAGGTGCTAACCATTGAAGACTATGAAAAAATCAAAAATAAATACCTGGAAATTGAAACAGAACTTATTCCATTAATTAATGAATTACGACGCACGAAACGGACTTACTTGAATTCACTGATTGCCGAATTTCTATTTTTAGATGGTGCACGTATTGGTGAAGTCGTTGCTTTAGAAGATATTAACTACCGTAAAGACGATAATTTTGTAGATATTTTTGGCACTTTAGACAGTGTCCAAGGATACAAGAAAGCCAAAAAAGAACCACCCAAAACACCTGCTGGCTATCGTAGCAATAAGTTATCAAAACGTGAATCAGAAATATTAGATGAAGCTATTAAGATTCGTGACTTAAATAAAAACTTAAATCCTAACTGGATAACCATGGACCGTAGCTACATCTTCGTAACAAATCGTGGTGTACCTATCCAACGTAATTCGTTCAATGAATCTATTAAAGCAGCAAACCAACGTCTTGAACATCCTATTAATAAACCGATAAGTTCACACATTTTTAGACACACACTTGTCAGTTATTTAGCCGAAAAAGGTGTACCGCTAAAAGCAATTATGGATAGAGTCGGTCACGAAGATAGCGAAACTACAATGAAGATTTATACCCATGTCACAAATAGAATGAAGGATAAAGTTGTTGATGTAATAGATGAATTAAGTCTATAGCATGCCCCAAAAATGCCCCACAGCATAAAAAAAGCCCTATCACACAGGCCGTAAAGCTTGATATGATAGGCTTTTTATTATTTAGGTTATTTTACAGTGCGGATACGCATTGTGTTTGTACCACCTGAACCGACAGGAACACCAGCGACGATAACGATGTTATCACCTGATTGAACCAATCCTGATTCAAGAGCAGCTTTTTCAGCAACTTCAAACATGTCATCAGTTGATGCAGGTTTTTCAGTTACGACTGGAATAACACCCCAGTTAATCATCAATGATTTTTGAGTTTTTTCGTCGAATGTTACAGCCAAAATGTCAGCATCTGGACGGTATTTAGAGATAAGACGAGCAGTGTTACCAGATTCAGTAAGAGCAACTACAAGTTTGATATCCATTGAGCTTGTTGCATCTTTAACTGCAGAAGCAACAACTTCTGTTTTAGAAGTACGAGCGAATGATGATGAATCAAGACGTCCGTATTCGTTAAGAAGAGCTTGAGCGTTTTTATCGATTGTAGCCATTGCACGAACTGCTTCAACTGGGTATTTACCGTTTGCAGATTCACCTGAAAGCATTGTTGCGTCAGTACCATCAATAACAGCGTTGAACACGTCAGATACTTCTGAACGAGTTGCACGTGGTTTTTCAGTCATAGATTCAAGCATGTTTGTTGCTGTGATAACTGCTTTACCAGCTGCATTAACTTTAGTGATGATCATTTTTTGGTAAACTGGAACCATTTCAAATGGAACTTCGATACCCATGTCACCACGAGCGATCATGATACCATCAGCAGCTTCGATGATTTCGTCGATGTTTTCGATACCTTGTTGGTTTTCGATTTTAGCGAACAAACGAACGTGCCCGTTACCAGTTTCTTCACAGATTGTACGAACTTCTTCAACGTCTTTTGCAGTACGTACGAATGAAATAGCGATGAAGTTAAGACCTTGTTCAAGACCAAAACGAATATCAGCGTTATCACGTTCAGCAAGAGCTGGGAATGGGATTTTAGTGTAAGGAATGTTTACACCTTTTTGTTTAGCGATAATACCATCGTTTTCAACTTCAACAACAAATTCACGAGTTGCATCGTCTTTAGCGACAACACGAAGACCAAGTTTACCATCGTCAACAAGAACTTGTTTACCAACTTCAACGTCATCGTAGATGTCAAGGGAACCGGCAACGTTCAAAGCGATAACTTCGCGAGTTGATTTGATACCTTGTTTAGTAGCAACACGGATTTGTTCACCAGTTTTGTATGAATATTCTTTAGCTTCGCCTTCAAAAAGTTCAGTACGGATTTCAGGACCTTTAGTGTCAAGAAGGAAACCAACTTTTTGTCCAGCAATTTCTTCGGCACGACGTACAGTTGCCATACGTTCACCTTGTTCTGCATGGTCACCGTGTGAGAAGTTGAAACGGAAGACGTTTGCACCTTCTTTAATTAATTGAGCGATTTTTTGTGCTGATGCTTCAACATCAAGGCTTTCACCCCAATATCCATCTTCACCGAATTTTTTACCGCCACGGATTTCAACCGCAGGACCAAGTGTTGCAACGATTTTTACGCGTTTATTCATGATAATATGAAACTCCCTTTATTTTTAAGCCGAATGAACGACTATTAATAACAATAATTTTTAATCTAATAATATACTATATTACAAATGAGCAATGTCTCGATTTAATTGAGCAAAGTCAAGACGTGCTTTGTGTGGCATGTTGACGATAATGCTACCATCTTCTGCCAATGAGAATAGAGCACCTTCTTCTTTAGTACCAAGAATTGGGCTTTCTACTAATTCTTCGTTGTGGATACCAATGGCAAGTCCACCACGACCTTGTTGAAGCAATTCAACAGCGTGAGCACCCATCCAAGAAGCAAGAACACGATCACGAGGTGATGGGGCACCACCACGAAGGATGTGACCAAGGTTAGTTGCACGAAGGTCGCTAGTATCACCAGCTTCTTTCATCAACTCTGCAAATTTTTCAGCATGCATTACACCTTCAGCAAGAACGATAAGGTGACGTTCTTTACCTTTGTTTTCGTAACCATCTTTAACTTTTGCAACAACTTCGTTGATGTCATATTCTTCTTCAGGAATAATGATTTGGTCAGCACCTGCAGCAATACCTGCCCAAAGAGCGATATCACCAGCGTTACGTCCCATTACTTCAACAACAAATGTACGTTTGTGACTGTAAGATGTATCACGGATTTTGTCAAGAGCTTCCATAGCTGTGTTTACAGCTGTATCAAACCCAATAGTGTAATCTGTACCAGCGATATCGTTATCGATTGTACCTGGGATACCAACTGCTGGGAATCCGTGTTCTGTCAAGCGCATAGCACCGTGATAAGAACCGTCACCACCGATAACAACGACACCTTCGATATCGTGTTTTTTAAGTTGTTCGATACCAGCAAGTTGTCCTTCAAGAGTTGCAAACTCAGGGTAACGAGCTGATTGAAGGAAAGTACCACCATGTGACAAAATGTTTGAAACACTTTGAGCATCCAATGGGAAAATGTCGCCATCGACCATACCAGCATAACCACGGTTGATTCCGAAGACTTCCATTCCTTCTTTAATTGCTTTACGAACAACCGCACGAACAGCAGCATTCATACCAGGAGCGTCGCCGCCACTAGTCAAAACAGCAATACGTTTCATTTTGCTAATACTCCTTTTATTAATCTAACGGTCTTATTATAGCACATTACTTTGTAAAAAGCTTTACTTTATTTTATTTTTACTAAATTTTTATTGATAAATCGCTTTCACTGTATATGGAGTTAAAGCTTGTAAAAGCTCTTCGTCCTTTTTAACCAAATGTCTCTGACTTTGCAAGGTTTGCTTACTATCTTGATAATGCAAAATCACGGGAATATTTCCTGGATATTGTGACAAGATTTTTGAAACTTCTCTATCATGTAAATGATTTGGAAGTAATAACCACAAGCGTTCACTACTTGTTTCTTGAACATGATTTAACACCATCTGCAAACGATTGTTGCGATTCTGAATCTTACCAGTTAAATAATAAAATCTCCCTTCTTGCAATTCGTCTTTATAACGTGTGAAGACTTCTGGAAAGAGAGTGACGTCAAATTTTTTCTGTGTGTCTGTCACATTCAGAAAAGCCATCTGCTCACCCTTGGTTTTTGTTCGAATCACACGAATCTTACTTAATTCAACAAGAATAGTCGCTTCAGTATTTTCATGCAAATCGGCTAAAGCCGTAAAAGCAACAGATGAGTTCTTGGCAATTTCAAGAAGTGGGTGTGGACTGATTCCTACTCCAAGTAATCCCTGTTCCTGACGATATTTTTCAGTATTTGGAAAGTCTTCTACTTCAATCCAATTATAAGAATTTTCGGCAAAAAGGCTACCTAGTTCATTAACGAATATGAAAAGAGGTTCCAGATTTTCAATAATCTTGCGGCGATTTTTTTCAAAATTATCAAAAGCACCGACTTCAACCAATGGTGTGATAAGTTCCTTCTTCTGGTAATTTTCAGGCAACTTGGTCAAGAAGTCCTCAATACTTGAAAATGGTCGATGATCAATAATCCAGTAACATAAATCACGTGGAAGTGCGCGTAGATTTTTCAAGCCAAGATAAATTTGACCATCAGCTATCTTATCGTTATAAGGCACTGTATTGATGTCGATTTTCTTGATGCGAAACTCTGATTCCATAGCATCCGTAATATAATCAACACTTGAATAATTCAGCATGATATCATAAAAAACTGCAGGATAGTGTGCCTTAAAGTAAGCTAGTTGAAAAGCTAATGCTGAGTAAGCAAAGGCGTGACTTCTATTAAAACCGTAGCCAGCAAATTTAGCCATGCGAGAAAATAAATCTTTAGCCGTTTCAAGCGGTCGATCAAGAGCCTGTGCACCTTTTAAGAACTCGCTTTCCATTTTTTGCATGTCTTCTGCCTTTTTCTTAGACATGGCACGACGCAACAAATCCGCTTTCCCCAGAGTGAATCCTGCATAGACCTGTGCAATCTGCATCACTTGCTCTTGATAAAGCATGATGCCATAGGTTGGTTCCAATATTTTTGCCACCAGAGGGTCAATCAAGTCAATCGCTTCTTGTCCAAAACGACGTCTAATAAAGTTTTCGGTGTAATCACTAGCCCCTGGACGGTTCAAACTCGTTGTTGCCACAATATCTTCAAATTTTTGTGGTTTAATACGTTTTAACAGATTAATGGCGCCAGCTTGTTCAAATTGAAAAATTCCTTTTGTCTTTCCTGCAGCAAATAAAGCTAGGGTTTGCTGATCTTCTAAATCAATCGATTTGATGTCAATTGTGATACCACATTCTTTAGCAACCTTTTCTTGCATGCGTTGCACAAAAGTAAGGTTACGAAGCCCAAGAAAGTCCATTTTAAGAAGACCATTAGCCTCAACCGCAGCCGCATCATATTGTGTAACCATCATATCTTCGCCAGCTTTTAATGGAATATGCTCGGTCAGATTGTCATCGCTCATAACGACACCAGCGGCGTGAATTGAAGTCTGCCGAGGATTTCCTTCGATACGTTTGGCAATCGCAAAGGCTTTTTGATACTCGATTTTAGAATTAATAATTTGACGGAAAGATAAGTTCTTTTCATAAACTGTAGTCAAATTATCTCTAAAACTGATTTTTTTAGTGATATTAGTCAATTCATGCTCTGGTGCACCGAATCGTTTAAAAACATCACGAATAGCTTGTTTAGCACCAAAAGTTGAAAAAGTCACAATTTGAGCCGAATGAAGACTACCGTAACGATTACGAACATAATGAAGAAACTCACTACGATAAACATCTGGTAGGTCAATATCAATATCAGGCATACTATAACGTTCTTCATTTAGAAAACGTTCAAAGAGCAGATTGTTCTTCACTGGGTCAATACCAGTAATATCAAGAGCATAGGAAACTAAACTTCCCGCAGCAGAGCCGCGTCCCATTCCCATGTAATAGCCTCGACTGCGACCAAAACGCAACAAATCCCAAACGATAAGGAAGTAATCATCAAATTCCATCTTGTGAATGACTGAAAGTTCTTTTCTTAATCGTTCTTGGTACTCTGGCAACCAAAGATTTTTAGCCTTAAGCCCTGCTTCAGTTAATTCTATCAATTCCTCCTGCGCAGGTTTTTGACGATTAAAGCGTGGTAATTTTAGTTCGCTATTAAAGTCGTAGTGAATATCAGCGACTAATATTTCTAAGTTTTCTAGAGCTTGTGGAAATTTTTGCTCGAAAGCTTGTGTTAAGATATCACAAGCCATCAACTGCTGTCCTTGCGGTGCAGCCGGCGCATCCTTCAAGCTAATATTATCTCGAATAGCATGAAGCATGTGAAGCGTTTCGACTTCGTTAGTATTAAAATACCGTACTGTATGAAGTGGGATTAAAGGCTTGTCATAATCCTTTTCTTCTGAGTGAACATTTACTCCGATATAATACTCAAAAGGAAGCAACAGGCTCTCTAAACCATCAAAATACGGGATAATAACCACTAAGCCTGACAAGTAATCCTTTAAATCCTCTAGCTGAATCCCAGAGGTCATCTGACAGCTAGACACTTTCATCAAGTTTTTGTAACCTGTCGTATCACGCGCAATTAGGTACACACTTAAGGAAAGATTTTCCTGTAAATTAAGCGTCAACTCAAGACCTAAAACAGGGCGTAAACCTTCGCTTTTAGCTTTTGTAATAAAATGAAAGGCGGCATAGAGATTATCTTTGTCCATAATCCCAATGGTTTGGTAGCCTAATACTTTTGCTTCTTTGACATAGCCCTCTAAGTCAATTAAGCTATCCATAAAAGAATAAACAGTCTTGGTATCTAATTGGGCAAACATAAAAGCACTCCTTTCTCCGATTGATTTCTGTATCTATTATACACTAAAAATGGTGATCATTTGACTTTAACCCGAAATTAGATGTCTCAATGATTGATTTCTTGACATTTCAAACTTATTTTTGTACCATTTATTTAGTACAAGACTTCTTTCAAGACGTCTTCTAATTAAGACAATTAAGACAATTAAGACTTCTTTAAATTTTAATAGAAAGGGGTTATCGTATGTCCTGGAAATTTGATGAAAAATCACCTATTTATGTCCAAATTGCACAACATATTAAGATGCAAATCATCAGTCAAGAAATCAAAAGCGGTGATCAACTCCCAACCGTTCGCGAATTAGCTGAAGAAGCTGGTGTCAATCCCAACACAATGCAACGCGCTTTTTCAGAACTAGAACGCGAAGGCATGGTTTACTCTCAACGAACTTCTGGCCGCTTTGTTACAGATGACACTGACCTCATCATGCAAAAACGTCGCGAAGTTGCTGAGGCAGAATTGCAATCATTTGTTAATAACATGCAAAAAATAGGATTTGAAATCGACGATATTGTGACTACACTAGAATCGTATATTAAGGAGAAAAAATAGGATGAGTCAATTACTCCAACTACATCACGTTACCAAAAAATACAAAAAACATGTAGCTGTTGACGATGTGACACTTAGTTTACCTGCCGGTAAGATTATTGGCTTACTAGGCCCAAATGGAAGCGGAAAAACGACACTAATTAAACTAATCAATGGACTTCTTCACCCAACAACTGGAGAAATCGTCATTGATGGTTACCGTCCTTCAGTTGACACTAAAAAAATCATTTCATATCTTCCAGATACTTCTTACCTCAGAGAAGATATGAAAATCAAGGATGCCCTTGCTTTCTTTGAAGATTTTTACGAAGACTTCTCTCGTGAAAAAGCTGAACACCTTTTAGAAGATTTAGAGCTTAATCCAAATGACATCCTCAAAAATCTATCAAAAGGGAATAAAGAAAAAGTGCAGCTAATCTTGGTCATGAGCCGACAAGCGAAACTTTATATTCTTGATGAACCAATCGGGGGTGTTGACCCAGCCGCGCGTGACTACATTTTACGCACTATCATCAATAATTACTGTGAAGAGGCTTCTGTTATTATCTCAACGCACTTAATTTCAGAAATCGAACCAATCCTTGATGAAATCATTTTCCTTAAGGACGGAAAAATTATTTTGCAAGGCAATACGGATGATATTCGTGAAGAGCACGGTCAATCCATTGATTCACTCTTCCGTGAGACTTACAAAGCTTAGGGAGGAATTATGTTTTCAAAACTTTTAAAATACGAACTAAAATCTGTCGGTAAATGGTACTTCGCACTTAATGCATCAATTATCGCTATTTCCATCTTCCTTGGCTTTAGCATCAAGACACTTACAGACTATGCTGAAAACTATACAACAAGTAATGCTAATCATTACACACAACTTATTCCAATCATCTTATCAATCATGTTTGGTGTTGTGGTTGCCAGTGCTTGGATTGCTACACTAGCTATCATCGTACGACGTTTTTATAAAAATATCTTTGGTCGCGAAGGTTACCTTACTTTAACCTTGCCAGTATCTACTCACCAAATCATTTTATCTAAATTAATTGCTTCACTTATTTGGACAGCCTTTAACGCAATCGTGGTTACCATTGGAGTGACCTTACTTGTCATACCGATTTTTGGCCTAGGTCATTTCTTAGCCTTCCTACCACAATTCGATAAAGTACTCACTCTTTCTGAATGGGGAATTGGTTTTCTTTGGTTAGCAATCTCTTCTATTTCAGGAATTTTGCTCATCTACTTAGCTATTACAATCGGGCAATTATTTGCTAATAGACGTGCTCTTATGGCATTTGTTGCCTACTTCGTCGTTTCATTCATTGTTTTATTAGTGTCTGAAATTCTCGGAAGCCACGAACTAAATAGTGACCTTACTATCCATTTCTTTATCTATTCTTGTATTGAGTGCTTTATCGAAGGTACCATCTTCTACTTAGCAACACATTACTTGCTTAAAAACAAAATTAATATTCAATAAATATTATAGCCACCAAATTCTGGTGGCTATTTTTATATCTGGAATTGTGTCTGGGTGAAAGGCAAAACGTAAAAATAAAAAAACGTTGATATATCAACGTTTTGCGTAACTTTGCTAAACTATGAAAAGCTTTTATGGAGCCGGTGGGAGTCGAACCCACGTCCAAACACCTGCCAATACATTCGTCTACAACCATAGGTTATGTCTTTGATTTAACTTAAGCTCGATACATAACTCAAACCTAGATTAAGCGAGCCTATAAATCTCTTTTTGACTAGCTAGGCAATAATCAAACGTAGCTTGCTAATCAATGAAACCTCTAGCAAAACACAAGCAATCCTGTAGAGATCACGCGAGCTGGTTTTTAGGCAGCTACAGCGTAAGAATTTGTATTTTTTGCAGTTATATTTAACTGGCATTTTTACATCTGCCGATGAGTCGCAGAATGTACCTCATAATGCCTGTCGAATCCGTAACGACCCCAGATATTATAAAGTAGTCAAAAGCTACATTCGTTATTATAGCAAATAATATTTAAAATAGCAAAAAAGAAATTCTTATGATATGATAAGAATTATGAAAATGAAGATATTCGACCACTATGCCTTTTGGCAGCGACTGATCAAGTTTCTGGGAGTATTAGCCTTGCTGGGAACGTTTGTTTTAGTCATCTGGTTCTACCATTTAGGGATTCTAAACGATAGTAATGCACTCAAAGATTTTGTTAATCAGCACAGTGTCTGTGGGCCTTTAGTTTTTATCTTAGTGCAAATCTTTCAAGTTGTCTTCCCAGTGATTCCAGGTGGTGTCACAACAGTTGCTGGGTTTTTAATTTTTGATCCAATCCTAGCCTTCTTTTATAACTATGTGGGTATTGTGATTGGTAGTATCATTCTATTTATTCTTGTTAGGCTATATGGTCGCAAGTTTATTCTACTTTTTGTCGATGAGAAGACTTTTTACAAATACGAAGCGAAGCTTAATACTCAAAATTATGAAAACCTCTTCATCATTTGCATGTTATCACCCATTTCACCAGCCGATATCGTGGTGATGATAACTGGATTATCTCATATTTCATTAAAACGTTTCACCTTCATTATCCTACTAACCAAGCCAATTTCAATTATTTCTTATAGTTATATCTGGATTTTTGGAGGAAATATCTTAAAATTACTATTAGGTCACTAAAGCCTGAGCTTAGCTCGGCTTTTTCTTTTCTCATTACAACTGTAATTTTTCAAAAAAATTTCATGTAAACATTTTCACAGTATTGAAAAATTCTTACATAGTAGTAGACTTATAACGAAGGAGTTTACTAATGAAGTTATACGTTCAATTTATGATAATTCTCATCTTTTCATTTATTGGGGAGGCGATTTCTAATTTACTCAATTTACCTGTTCCTGGTAGCATTATTGGGTTAGTGCTACTTTTTCTTGCCCTGGAATTCAAGGTAATTCGTTTGAGACACATAGATGTTGTGGGAAATTTCTTGCTCAATAATATGACCATTCTATTCTTGCCTGCAGCTGTCGGAATCATGGATCGATTCAATGATATCAAGGATTATTTGCTCCCTATCACCATTATCATCCTTGTAGCCATCTTTTTGAATGTTGCTACTATTGGTTTTGTTGTTCAATTTATCAAAACACGCTTTGAGGGAGACTATGTTGATAAAGGAGGTCATCATGACTAATATTCTTACAAACCCAATCTTTGGTATCATGTTATCAATCCTAGCATACCTTATGGGCATGCTTATTTTTAGGCGTTTTCCACACCCAATTACTACCCCTTTATTATTGGCAACCTTTTTTATTATTGCCTTTTTAAAGATTACTAAGATCTCCTACCATGATTATTACATTGGCGGAAGTTATCTTAACACATTGATTGTTCCATCAACAGTAGCGCTCGGTATTCCACTTTATCGCTCATTCCACTTGATGAAACATCACATCAGAAGTATCCTAACTGGTATTCTTGCTGCTTGTATCGTCAACACGACTTTTACCGCTCTTGTTGCGAAAACATTTGGTATTAAATATTTGCTAGCTATTTCATTATTCCCTAAATCAGTAACAACTGCAATGGCTGTTGGAATCACTGAAAAAATGGGAGGTATCACAACTGTAACACTTGTTGTCGTTGTTATTACTGGAATTTTGACAAGTGTTCTTGGACCCGTTTTTTTAAAACTCTTAAAAATCGAAGATCCTGTTGCTATCGGGCTTAGTCTTGGAGGAACAGGGCACGCAATCGGTACTGGAACAGCTCTAAAATACGGTCTCGTTGAAGGAGCGATGGGCGGACTTGCTATCGGAGTTACCGGAATTGTTTACGTTATTATCAGTCCAATCGTAGCTCAAATTATTTTAAAATAAGCTTTTTTATAAGTGTCTGTGGTAAAAATCACAGGCTTTTTATTTACCCTTAAACTGCTCGTAACGCTATCCAATATTAACTTGCGGCAAGCTCCCTTAAATAGCTCTGAAGACTTCACAGAAAGGCTTTTATGAGCATATACAAAAAGAAAAAGCCAAGAACTGGCTTTTCTAATCGGTATAACACTCCACCCTAAGGGAATCGAACCCCCATTTCAAGAACCGGAATCTTGCGTGATATCCATTACACTAAGAGTGGCAACTACTATATTATACCATATTGAAACAAAAAGAAAAGACTTGGAAATCAAGTCTTTTCTCATTTATAATTACAATTCAATGTCGCCAAACAAGTCAGCCATTGAGAATCCAGTTTGAGTTTCTGGAAGTTCGTAATCACGTTTAGCTTCACGTTTTGGACGACGTGGACGTGATTGACGTTTTTCTTCGTTTTCAGCTTGTGCTGGACGTTCTTCAAGAGCTTTGATTGAAAGTGATACACGTTCTGCAGCAGCGTTAACATCAAGAACTTTAACGTTAACTTCTTGACCTACTGAAAGAACATCTTTTGGATTTTCAACACGTTTGTGTGAGATTTGTGAGATATGAACAAGTCCATCGATACCAGGCAATACTTCAACGAAAGCACCAAAGTCAGTCAAACGTTTAACTTTACCTTCAACAACATCACCAGCAGCAAGTTTTTGTTCTACACCATCCCATGGTCCAGGTGTTGTAGCTTTAAGTGAAAGTGATACACGACCTGCTTCTTCGTCGATTGAAAGAACTTTAACTTCAACTTCTTCACCAACAGAAACAACTGATTTAGGTGAAACGTTGCGTTCGTGTGACAATTCAGTTACGTGAACAAGTCCGTCAACACCACCAAGATCGATGAAAGCACCGAAGCTTGTCAAGCGAGCAACTTTACCTTTAACGATTGCGCCTTCTTCAAGTTTAGAGAAGACTTCTTTACGAGCTGCAGCAGCTTTTTCTTCAACAACTTCACGACGTGAAAGGATGAAGCGGTTTTCAGCTGGAACAACTTCTTTGATTTTAGCTTCAAATTCTTGACCAACGAATTTTTCAGTGTTACGTACGAAACGTGTATCAATCATTGAAGCAGGGATGAATCCGCGAAGTCCTTCAAATTCAACTGAAAGACCACCTTTAACAGCGCGTGTACCTTTAACAGTAACAACTTCGCCTTCGCGACCAACAAGTTTATCCCAAGCTTTGCGAGCTTCCAAGCGTTTTTTAGAGACAAGGAAAGTAACTGTATCAGTATCTTTACCTACTACTTGACGAAGAACAAGTACTTCAACTGTGTCGCCAGTTTTAACGAAATCGTTAATATCAGCATCGCGATCGTTAGTTAATTCACGAAGTGTAAGAACACCTTCAACACCTGTTCCTTCGATAACAACGTTTGCTTGATCATTATCAACAGTTAAAACTTCCGCAGTGACAACATCACCAGGGTTTACTTCGCTAACACTGTTTAGCAAATCTTCAAATTCATTCATTCTAAAAAATCCTCCAACAAAAGCTAGCTTAAGCTAGCTTTTGACAACAATAATATTTCTCAAGGTAACCCGCAACGACAACAACTTTTATCTTTGACGGTGTCAAGCCGAAACTCGATACCTTTGACTGGGGTAGCTGGATTCGAACCAACGCATGAGGGAGTCAAAGTCCCTTGCCTTACCGCTTGGCTATACCCCAAAAACAAGGTTCAATTAATTCTAAGATAAGATCTTAGGAATGGAAGGGGAGGGATTCGAACCCCCGAACCCGAAGGAGCGGATTTACAGTCCGCCGCGTTTAGCCTCTTCGCTACCCTCATCGACATTAGCATTATTGATGGCAACTTTGGCGTCAGCAAGTTGAATTTCGATTTTTTTATCTTTTTTGCTCATTTTTCCACCTCACGCTATTCATTTTACCGAAAAACAAAAAAGCTTGCAAGAGCAAGCTTTAATTTATTAGTCAACTTTGTAAATCCAGCCTTCTGGAGCTTCAATGTCACCGAATTGGATACCGACAAGCTCGTCGTACAATTTACGAGTAACAGGTCCTACTTCTGTTTCACTGTAGAAGATATGGAAGTCATCACCGTGTTGAACACCACCGATTGGTGAAATAACAGCTGCTGTACCACAGGCACCTGCTTCAACGAATTTATCCAATTCATCAAGTCTAACATCACCTTGGATAGCTTTCATGCCAAAACGGTGTTCTGCCAAATAAAGAAGTGAGTATTTTGTGATAGATGGCAAGATTGATGGACTAAGTGGTGTGATAAACTCATTATCAGCTGTAATACCAAAGAAGTTTGCAGAGCCGACTTCTTCAATCTTAGTGTGTGTCGCAGGATCTAGGTAAATAACATCAGAGAACTTACGGTCGTGAGCCATTTTACCTGGAAGAAGACTTGAGGCATAGTTACCACCTACTTTTGCAGCACCTGTACCATGTGGAGCAGCACGGTCATATTCGTCTTGAATCAAGAAATTAGTTGGTACCAAACCACCTTTGAAGTAGTTACCAACAGGCATTGCGAAAATAGTGAAAATGTATTCATCTGCAGGGTGAACACCAATAATGTCACCAACACCAATCAAAAGAGGACGTAGATAAAGTGTTGCACCAGTGCCGTATGGTGGTACAAATTCTTCATTAGCACGAACGACTTGTTTTGCAGCATCAATAAATTTTTCTGTAGGCACTTGTGGCATAAGAAGACGATCTGCAGTGCGTTGCAAACGTTCAGCGTTCATATTTGGGCGGAACAATTGTACTGAACCATCTTTTGTACGATAGGCTTTCAACCCTTCAAAGGCTTGTTGACCATAGTGCAAAGCTGGTGATGCTTCAGAAATGTGGAGCATTGAATCTTCTGTTAATTTTCCTTCATCCCATTTACCATCTTTGTAGTAAGAGATGTAACGAAATGGTAATTTACGATAGGCAAAGCCTAGATTATCCCAGTCTAAATCTACTGTCATAACTATTCCTCTTTCTTTGTTTTTATCCTATTGTACGCTTTTTAAATCTTTTTTCAAGTACTTTTTCATAAAATTCTGAAAATTTGTTCAAAAAATAAATCGGAGAAAATCTCCGATTTATTATCGCTATTTAATTCTTGCGCTAAAGACACCTTCATCTGAAATTTTATCTGAGATAAAGGAACCATTACTTGTGCGTTCTGACAAGGTCAAATCTTCAAGAATGGCTTGATAATGATTGCCTTTATTTGAATAAACTTCTAAGGTTTCGATTTTATCTGAATCTAACGTCTCAATAGTGAATAAATCAATATTTTGCACGTCATTTGAGGCATGGACTGGTCCTGCCATAAAGACGCGATGTGGTTTTGATTTGAGTTCACGAAGGACTTGCAAGCCTCGATTAGCACGACTTGTTGCTGGAATTAGCTCAGTTGTCATACGTTTAAGGCTACCACGTTGTGTCAAGATAAAGAAGCTTTCTGTATTGGCGATAAAGGCTGACACGACAAAATCCTCATCCTTAAGGTTAATTGATTTAACCCCTGCCGCTTTGGCACCAACTACTGGCACTTCGTCAATATTGAAATGCAAGGCATAGCCATTATGCGTAATGATCATGACATCATCAAGTGCAATTGGCGCAATAGTCACGACCATATCATCGTCTTTTTTCAACTTAGCATACTTAACAGCTTTTGATTTGTAAGTGCGCCATGGCGTGAATTCTTTGCGTTCAAAGCGTTTGATTTGACCATATTTTGTGGCTGCAAAATAAGTTTGCGGTCCAAAGTCATCGACAATTTCAGCATACAAGACATACTCGTCTGTCGCAAAATCAGTGATGGTTTGTGATAAATGTTCCCCAATATCTTTCCAGCGAATATCTGTCAATTCATGGACTGGACGATAGATGACATTGCCAAGATTTGTAAAAATCAACAAATGTTGAGTTGTCTTAGCTTGTGAGACGAAGACCAGTTCATCATCATCACGTTTACCAATTTCTTCAACCGTAGAAGCATTGTAAGAACGCGGACTTGTACGTTTGATGTAACCACCTTTTGTCACACTGACATAAGTATCTTCTTCGACAATCAAGCTTGCCACATCGATTTCAATCGTTTGTGCTTCGGCTTGCAATTCTGTCAAACGTGGGTTAGCGAATTTCTTCTTAACTTCACGTAGTTCACGTTTCATGACATTGTACATAGTACGTTCGTCACCGATAATTGCTTTAAGCATAGTGATGCGTTCACGAAGCTCTGCTTCTTCATTTTCAAGCGTCACAATATCAGTATTTGTCAAACGGTACAATTGCAAAGTCACAATAGCTTCAGCTTGTTCTTCTGAAAATTCATAGCTAACTTTGAGGTTTTCTTTAGCGTCAGCTTTATTTTCAGACGCACGAATAAGCGCAATAACCTCATCCAGAATTGAAATAACACGAATCAAGCCTTCCACGATGTGAAGACGTTTTTCAGCTTTTTCCTTGTCAAATTTTGAACGGGCAACGATGATTTCCTTACGGTGAGCAATGTAACTTGTCAACATCGGAATGATACCCACTTGGCGTGGTGTATAGTTGTCAATAGCAACCATGTTGAAGTTATAGTTGACTTGCAAGTCAGTGTATTTCAACAAATAGTTGAGAATCGTTTGCTCGTCTGCATCTTTTTTAAGTTCGATAGCAATACGAAGTCCATCACGGTCTGACTCATCACGAACTTCTGCAATGCCAGGGACTTTATTGTTGACACGAACATCGTCAATTTTCTTAACGAGTACGGCTTTATTGACTTCATAAGGAATTTCAGTGACGACGATTTGTTTTTTGCCGCCACGAAGACTTTCAATATCCGTTCGTGAACGAACAACAACACGTCCTTTACCAGTTTCGTAAGCCTTACGAATACCATCCTTACCTTGGATAATCGCCCCAGTAGGGAAATCAGGTCCCGGCAAGAATTCCATCAATTTATCTAATTTTGCATTTGGATGGTCGATAAGGTAAACAACTGCATCAATGACTTCAGCCAAGTTGTGTGGCGGAATATCAGTTGCATATCCAGCTGAAATACCTGTTGCACCATTAACTAAAAGGTTAGGAAAGGCAGCTGGCAAAACCGTTGGTTCTTTTTCGGTATCATCAAAGTTCCAAGCAAACGGAACAGTATTTTTTTCAATATCGTGAAGCAAGTAGCCAGCAATCTCTGACAAACGTGCCTCAGTGTAACGCATGGCTGCCGGTGGATCACCGTCCATAGAACCATTGTTACCATGCATTTCAATCAAGGTTTCACGATTTTTCCAATCCTGACTCATGCGCACCATAGCGTCATAAATAGAGGAATCACCGTGTGGGTGGAAATTACCCATAACGTTACCGACAGATTTTGCCGATTTACGAAAACCCTTATCAAAAGTATTGCCGTCCTTGTTCATCGAATAAAGGATACGACGTTGAACAGGCTTCAAACCATCACGAATATCTGGCAAAGCCCGCTCTTGAATAATATATTTGGAATATCGTCCGAAACGATCCCCCATAATGTCTTCAAGAGACATATTTTGAACATTTGACATAATTATTATCCTTTACTTTTCACGTCAAAAAATTTATGGATTCATCACAAGCAATTAAAACACTGTATTTTCTTCCAAGGTGAATTTAACATTGTCTTCAATCCATTTGCGGCGTGGTTCAACTTTGTCACCCATAAGGACATTGACACGGCGTTCGGCACGCGCCAAATCATCAATAGTCACACGAATAAGCGTACGTGTTTCAGGGTTCATGGTTGTTTCCCACAATTGGTCAGCGTTCATTTCACCAAGACCTTTGTAACGTTGGAGTTGAGCTCCTTTACCAAATTTTTGACGTAGTTCTTCTAACTCACCATCTGTCCAAGCATACTCAACTTGCTCTTTCTTGCCTTTACCTTTAGACATTTTGTACAAAGGTGGCAAAGCGATATAGACATGACCTGTTTCCACAAGCGGACGCATGTAACGGTAAAAGAAAGTTAGTAACAATGTCTGAATGTGAGCACCATCGGTATCCGCATCGGTCATGATAATAATCTTATCGTAGTTTGAATTTTCAACTTTAAAATCTGCACCGACGCCTGCACCAATTGTGTAAATCATGGTATTGATTTCTTCGTTTTTCACAATGTCAGACATCTTAGCTTTTGCTGTATTTAAGACTTTACCACGCAATGGCAAAATAGCTTGGAATTTACGGTCACGTCCTTGTTTAGCTGAACCGCCGGCAGAATCCCCTTCGACCAGATAAAGCTCATTTTTCTTAGGATTCTTAGACTGTGCTGGTGTCAATTTGCCAGAAAGGAGTCCTTTGTCTTTCTTATTCTTCTTACCATTACGAGATTCGTCACGTGCTTTACGAGCTGCTTCTCTGGCATCACGCGCTTTAATCGCCTTACGAACAAGGTTAGACGCCACTTCACCATTTTCCAAAAGGAAGAAAGTGAGTTTTTCAGAGACAATACTGTCTACAATCGGACGTGCTAGAGGACTACCGAGTTTATCTTTAGTTTGTCCTTCGAATTGCAAGTGTTCTTCTGGAACCAAGATTGAAAGCACTGCAGATAGCCCTTCACGGTAATCTGACCCTTCAAGGTTCTTATCTTTTTCTTTCAAAAGGCCTGACTTGCGAGCGTAGTCATTCATCGCCTTAGTAATGGCAGATTTCAATCCTGTCTCGTGTGTTCCACCATCTTTAGTACGAACATTGTTAACAAAAGAAAGGATATTATCTGAGAATCCGTCATTGTATTGAAGTGCAACTTCGACTTGGAAACCTTGGTCTTCACCAGTCACCCAAATCACAGGCGTTAATGTTTCTTTGTCTTCGTTAAGGTATTCAACAAAGTCCTGCACTCCATTTTCATAATGGAATTCTAGATGTTCTGCTTCTTCTGAACGATTATCCGTCAACGTCAATGTAACATTCTTAAGCAAAAAGGCAGATTCTTTTAAGCGCTCAGCAATGGTGTTAAATTTAAAGTCAGTCGTTGAGAAAATCGTATCATCAGGCATGAATGTTACCATAGTACCTGACTTAGATTTTGGTGTTGTTCCAATCTTTTTAAGGGTTGTCACGGGTTTACCACCATTTTCAAAACGTTGTTTGTAAACCGCACCGTCACGAGTAATTTCGACTTCAAGCCATCTTGAGAGGGCATTAACAACTGAAGACCCCACACCGTGAAGCCCACCAGATGTTTTATAACCACCTTGACCGAATTTACCACCTGCGTGAAGCACAGTGAAGATAACTTCTACAGTTGGAATCCCCATAGCGTGCTTACCAGTTGGCATCCCACGTCCTTGGTCTTTTACGGTCACACTACCATCTTGATTAAGAATAACATCAATCTGAGTACCAAAGCCAGAAAGAGCTTCATCGACGGCATTGTCAACAATCTCCCAAACTAAATGATGTAGTCCTGTCGCATCTGTTGAACCGATGTACATTCCGGGGCGTTTACGTACGGCATCTAGCCCCTCTAACACTTGAATGGCATCGTCATTATAATTATTTACATTAATTTCTTTTTTAGCCAAAAGCGACCTCCAAATAATTCATCTTTTTTATCTTACAAGTTTTTTCAAATTTTTGCAAAAAAAAATCAAATCGAATAAGGATTTTACAAGGAAAATCACTAATTTTTTCATGAAATAGTATAACAAATTTAAAGCGTTATCACAAATTTAACTTGATTCTTCAAGTTATTTATTTTTCAAATTTTACCTTTTCATAAGAACTGATTATGTTATAATGAGAACATGAAAATTTTAGTTATGATTGTGATTGCATACTTGTTGGGGTCGATCCCAACTGGTCTATGGATTGGAAAATTCTTCTATCATGTTAACCTCAGAGAACATGGTAGCGGTAATACTGGGACAACCAATACTTTTCGAGTTTTAGGTGTCAAAGCAGGAATTGTCACATTTGTGATTGACATGCTAAAAGGAACTCTGGCAGCACTCCTTCCTCTTATCTTTAGCGTTAATGGTGTGTCACCTGTTCTTATTGGTTTATTTGCCATTATTGGTCATACCTTCCCGCTATTTGCACAGTTTAAAGGTGGTAAGGCAGTTGCGACAAGTGCTGGTGTTCTTCTTGGATATGCACCGCTATTTCTTCTTTTCCTTGCCGTTATCTTTGTCATCACCCTTTACCTCTATAGCATGATTTCATTGTCTAGTGTTGTTGCTGCAAGCGCTGCTGTGGTTAGTGTGCTTGTCTTTCCAGCATTTGGTTTCTTGCTTAATCACTATGATTTGCTCTTTACATTATTGATTATCATTATTGCAGGCATCATCATTGTACGACACAAAGACAATATTACTCGTATTAAAAATCATGAAGAAAACCTCGTTCCTTGGGGAATGAATTTAAGTCATCAAGAACAAAAAAGAAATTAGCAAAATGCTAATTCTTTTTTTATGCTTTATAAACAATGTTACCATCACAGATAGTGTATTTGACAACACCTTGGAGTTTTTCACCGATAAATGGTGAATTTGAAGCTTTAGAAGCAAAATGGTCAGAGACAACACGTTCTTCTTTGTCAGCGAAAATCACGATGTCAGCTGGGCCATTTTCAGCCAAATAACCTGCATCGAAATCATACATAGATGACGGATTGATGGTCATCTTAGCAAGCAATTCTGAAAGCGTCAAGTCGCCTGTCGCTACCAAGTTTGTCAAACCAAGTGATAACGACGTTTCAAGCCCTGTCATGCCTGATGGGGCTTTTGTGATGTCTTCAACATTCTTTTCATCGGCGTGGTGTGGCGCGTGGTCAGTCGCAATCACAGAAATGACGCCAGATTTCAAGCCTTCAATAACCGCTAAGCGATCCTTTTCTGTACGAAGTGGTGGGTTCATCTTAGCTGCAGAACCTTTGATCAAAAGCAAATCCTCTGTTTTTGAGAAATGTTGCGGTGCTGCTTCTGCAGTGACGTTTGCCCCCAATTGTTGAGCAAATTCAACCACTTTCACTGATTCAGCTTTTGACAAGTGTTGGATATGCAAATGAGCTCCGCGGTCATAGGCAATCATAACATCACGCGCAATCATGCTGTATTCTGCCACACCTGTTGCTCCGCAGAAATGGAATTTATCACGTGCGATACCTTCGTTAAATCCAAGGATGCCGTTTAATTCTGGGTCTTCTTCGTGCACAGCCACAAATGTGTTGTTTGCTTTAGCCAAATCCAAGGCTTCTTTTAACACTTTTGTGCTTTGAAGCGGAATACCATCATCAGAAAAGCTAAGAGCACCATTTTCAAGCAAAGCCTTAAAATCAGTCAAAGTCTTGCCGTCAAAGTTTTTCGTTACGGTTGCATTAGTGTAAACGTGAACGTTCTCCTTAGCTGCACTTACTAAAACTTCTTTCAAAGTCTCAACGTCAGAAATGGTAGGGTTGGTATTTGCCATCATCACAACTGATGTGAAGCCACCAGCTGCCGCTGCTAATGCACCTGTGTGAATGTCTTCTTTATGCGTTTGACCTGGTTCACGGAAGTGTACATGAATATCCACCAAACCTGGTGCCACAACAAGACCAGTAGCGTCAATCACTTCAGCACCAGCTTCTTCAATTGCATCCGCAATTTTAACAACTTTTTTACCATCAACAAGTACATCCGCTACCTGATCAAAACCAGATTTCGGATCAACAACACGACCATTTTTAATAAGTAACATGTTAAACTCCTATTATTTCAACCAATCAATTGGTTCAAGGCCATCCTCTGTCAAATATGCGTTAGCTTTTGAGAAAGGGTGGCTGCCAAAAAATCCTCGATAAGCCGAGAGTGGACTTGGATGCGCACTTTCAATGACATGATGGATAGGATTGGTAATGAGAGCTTTTTTCTTACGTGCAAAGCCACCCCACAAGATGAAAACGACTGGCGTTTCTTTTTGATTAACCACCTTGATAATCGCATCTGTGAAAGGTTCCCAGATTTGCCCCGCATGACCATTCGCACGACCAGCTGGAACTGTCAAGCAAGCATTTAAAAGAAGCACTCCTTGCTGTGCCCATGGTGTTAAATCGTGGTGATCACGTTGCCCCAAATCATCTGCCAATTCTTTCAAAATATTTTGCAAAGATGGCGGAGCTGGAATGTCTTCTGGCACTGAAAATGACAAGCCTTGTGCTTGATTCGGACCATGGTAAGGATCCTGACCAATGATGACAACTTTTACATTTTCTAGTGCTGTTGTCTGAATTGCGTTAAAGACTTTTTCACGTGGTGGGTAAACCAATTCTTGTTGATAGACCAAGTCCATAAACTGATTGATTTGCCCAAAATAATGCTCTGGTAATTCCTTTTTAATTAATTCATGCCAAGTTGAATGTTGCATGTTCACTCCTCGTTAGTTTTAGTATTTCCCTACTAAACCTAGCTCCTCTTTTGCCAAGACATGTCCTTTTATCGCATGTCGCAAATCATTCATGTAAAAACCATTTTCAAGTGGCAATTCACAATCCAAAGCATAGACCGTAAGGGTATAAACATGGTCTTTATCCGGTGGATATGGTCCCATATAACCATCATAAATATCTGAGTTATCCTCATTTAAAAACTTACTAACCAAGCTATTTTTACCATGAGTGTGCTTAACATCTAGACGAGAAAAATCCTCTGAGATAGCTGTCATATCACTAGGAACATTAGCCACTACCCAGTGAATGTAAGCAAAGCCACAAACTGGAATAGAATCATAGTCGACAAAGGTCCAAGCAAATGTCTTTGTTCCTTTGGGAGCATCCTCAATCATAAAAGGAAAAGAAATCACAGCGTTTCCTCTCACTTGAACACTAGCCCCTTTAGCATAGGTATCTGGTAAAACATTATCTTTAAATGGTGATGATAGTTTCATTATAACCCCTTTCCATGTTTAAACCAAGAAGGCCACCAAAGTTTTTCACCTTAGTAGCCAAATACTAACTCATTTAGTCACGCCAAGTTTCTTGATTTTCTTTAAACTTGCGTAACAATGTCAAATCATCAGCAGTGATGTAACCTTGTACTTTAGCCACTTTGATAAGCTCTGTGTAGTTAGAAAGTGTTACAAGTTTTACACCTGCTTTTTCAAAGTTTTCAGTTGCTTTTGGCAATTCATAAGTGAAGATGGCTACCACACCGATAACATCAGCTCCTTCACGTTCGGCAGCTGCTACAGCTTCAAGAACTGAACCACCAGTTGAGATAAGGTCTTCAACGACAACCATTTTTTGTCCTTTTGTTACACGACCTTCGATTTGATTTCCAGCACCATGATCTTTTGGTTTACTACGAATGTAAGCAAATGGAAGATTCATTTTATCAGCGATAATGGCACCATGTGGGATACCAGCTGTTGCAGTTCCGGCAATCACTTCAACTTCTGGGAATTCTTCTTTGATTTTGTCAACAAACCCATTTTCAATCAAAGTACGTGTTTCTGGGTAAGACAAAGTTACACGATTATCTGTGTAGATTGGTGATTTAATCCCAGATGCCCAAGTAAATGGATCATTTGGTTTCAAGTAAACTGCTTGAATATCAAGCAAATCTGATGCAATTTGTGATGCTAAAGTCATTTTATTCCTCTTTTCTAAACTCAAAAATCAATTGTCGTCTTAGTATTAAAATACTAAGCGTTCCATTCGTTGTAAATGGCTTTGTAAGCTGCCACTGGATCCTCAGCTTTAGTAATTGGTCGTCCAACAACGATATAACTTGATCCGATAGCTGATGCTTGACTTGGCGTCATGACGCGTTTTTGGTCACCAACCACAGCTCCTGCTGGGCGAATACCTGGCGTCAAGCAGACAAAATCATCTGACGTTGCCTCTTTGATAACAGCAACTTCACAAGCTGAGCAGACAACGCCATCAAGACCAGCTTCTTCTGCTCTTTTCGCATAATGAAGCACAGAATCAACCAAGCTTGTCTGAATATTTTGGTCTGCTTTCATCTGTTCATCTGATGTTGAGGTTAATTGAGTTACTGCGATCAGTTTTGGACCTTGTCCAAGCCCTTCACGCGCCGCTTTCATCATCTCAACACCACCAGCTGCGTGAACATTGGTCATGTCCACACCTAGATTTGAAAGCACACGCATTGCTGATTTAACCGTATTCGGAATGTCATGCAATTTCAAATCTAGGAAAACTGAGTGTCCAAGAGATTTCACATAACGAACAATCTCTGGTCCTTCAGCATAATAAAGTTCCATACCAATCTTGACATAGAGCTTCTCATCTGCAGGGAACAAAGCAAGAAATGATTTCACATCATCAAATGATGGAAAATCAAGAGCAATAATCGGACGACTTTCGTGCATTTTTTCTCCTTTTTCTATAAAGAAAACCCCGCCCGAGGGCGAGGTTACACGAAAAGCAGGGTAGCAAACACCCCATTATCAAAGATTATATCTTCTTTTTTTCACGAACCTTTCTCGCCTCTCTGGACTCAATTAAAGGTTATTCAGTTGTTAATATTATATCTTTTTTTACAATCAAAGTCAAAAATTTACTGACTTTTTAATCAAATAGCAGAGCTTATTTGCCACGTAAATCTTGGCGAACTTCGCGACGTAAAGTTTCAAGATCTGTGATGCCATACTGGTCCATGACTTCTGGCAAACGCTCGATGATATTTGGACACGCGTAAGGATCTGCAAAGTTTGCTGTTCCAACACCAATAGCTGACGCACCAGCAATCATCATCTCAATAGCCGCTTCTGCCGAATCAACACCACCCATACCAATAATTGGCAAATCAGAACTTTGCGCTACTTGACGAATAAGCTTAAGAGCTACTGGAAAGACCGCTGGACCGCTCATACCTCCTGTACCATTGGCAATGATTGGTTTACGTGTTTTCAAATCAAATCGCATACCAACCAAAGTATTAATCATGGTAAATCCTGTCGCACCGGCTTCTTCAACAGCATTAGCAACTGTCGTAATATCAGCAACACTTGGTGTTAATTTGACGTAAACTGGCACATCTGAATTCTCAACACTCGCTTTAACGGCAACGTAAGCCAACTCAGGCACCTGACCAATCAAAAGACCGTGATTGCCGTGGTCAACATTCGGACATGAGATGTTAAGCTCAATTGCTTTGACGTTTGGAGCTTTTGAAATCTTTTTTGACACATAAGCGTATTCGTCATTTGAGAATCCTGCAACATTAGCAATGATTGGCAATTCTGGGAAATGCTCAGCTAACCAAGGAAGTTTTTCTGACAAGACCACGTCGACACCAGGGTTTTGCAAGCCAATAGCGTTTAACATGCCTGATGGTGTTTCTGCCACACGAGGTGTCGGATTTCCAAAACGCGCATCCTTAGTCGTTGCCTTAATCATGATTGAGCCAAGTTTATCCAAATCATAGTATTTGGCGTATTCTTGTCCAAAACCAAAGCAACCTGACGCTGGAATAATCGGATTTTTTAAATCAAGTCCTGGAAGTTTGACCGCTAAACGATTTTCTGACATGATTTTGCCTCCTTACAAAATGATTTGACCAGTTTCAAAGACTGGACCATCTTCACACACACGCTTGTTGGCTGCTTCTTTGGCATTTCGCAAATGCACCACGCAAGCGTAGCAAGCACCCATGCCACAAGCCATACGTGATTCCATTGACAGATAAGCATGTGGGTGATTTTCAAATTTCTTGTCCACATATTTCAGCATGCCAGGCGCACCACATGAATAAATGGCATCAAATGACTGTTTTTCAACCAAATCATCGACAACCGTTGACACATAACCCTTAATACCATATGAGCCATCATCTGTTGTCACATAAACTTTACCGTAAGCTAATAATTCCTCTTCTAGAATCACAGCATCTTTAGTAGCAAATCCAAGCACAGAAACGACTTTAACACCTTTAGCAGCAAGCTGCTTAGCTGTTTCAACCAAAGGCGGAACACCAATACCCCCACCAATGAGAAGAGCTGTTTGACCAGCTGAGATGACTGACAAATCAAAGCTATTACCCTGAGGTCCCATGGTATCAACGCGATCACCAGCTTTTAGCTGAGATAAAATAGTCGTCCCAGCACGTTCTACTCGGTAAACAATTGTTGCCACTTTATTGACCTTATCAATCTGACAAATCGAAATCGGACGTCGTAAAAGTTTGCTAGGGTCCGGCACACGCAAGTGCAAAAATTGACCAGGTGCCATGTCCAAGACCATCTCACCAGAAAGCCTCATCTCAAAAATGCGTGGGGCAATCTCACGTTGACTAATAATCAGCAAATCTTCTTTTAACACAGAAGTTTTGTCTTTACAACTTGAATTCATAGTGTTCCTTTCACACAAAAAAACCTCGCCAGAAGGCAAGGTTACAGCAAAATAAGCAGAGCACACCAAAGTACACTCATACCCTTTATCAGAGATAACACTCTTTTTACAGTAACCTTGAAAGTCTCTCTGGACTTAATTAAAGGTTTTCAAATTTTCACTATTATAACGCGTTTTCATTTGCTTGTCAATTATTTTTGTAAGTTTCTGATACTTCTCTTGTCCGCAGATAATTAAATCAAACCATGACAAGAGGAGTTTAAAGTAGCTTAGAAACATGCTAAACACACTATCCTTTGATATCCTTCCTTATGACATATTATAATATGGTCAAAGCTAAAGTTCGAAGATAAACCTAGCACAACGCAAAAAAGACAGTAGCTACAACTACTGTCTTTTTTTGTTTTCAGAGAAAACTCAGGTTAATGGTTGTCGCGTTTGTTTTGAATGTACTGAATCAACCACTCAGCAACTACTTCATCAGCAACGCCAACTACAAAAGGTATCAAAACAAGTTCGAAGATAACATTCACAACGCTTACCTCCAAACTAAGTTCGTAACTTGGTTAAAGATTGTCGCGACCCTAACATTATACCGAAAATGGTTCTATTTCAAAAAAGAAAATCTGATTTAGTCCCTTAAGTAAGCCAATTTTTCTTAATTCCAAGTTCGTGAAAAACCTGTCCACTGGTCTTATTCGCTTTTCTGTTTTCAGGCTCATGAAAAAACAGTCCACTGGACTGTTTTTTTAATCTAGATATGCTGCATAAGAATAGATTTGTAAATCAGAGTGTCCAGTAAATGGGGCGATTTCTGACATCAAGGTTTCAAAGCGACTATCTTTTAGCAAGATATTTTGACCATAAATCAATAGATTAATTGGTTCAGTCGGTTCACTAATAAAATTACCTTCTTCATCAAAGACTTCTTTCTTGCGGCGACGTAATTCATCTAAAACATTTTCAAGGATAACCAAGCAATCTGAGATATTATCTACTGCACCATAAAAACGATCAAACGCATTGTAGAAGTTAATCTCGCGCTTCAAATCATCTCCAGCATCCAAGACACATACCAAGCCTTTATGGTCGAAAAGGAAGTGACGGAACTGCTTAACAGCCTCATCACGACTGATTACTGGAAAATCAGACTCTTTTGATTCTTGCTCTTCAGATTCTTCGTCAAGAAGGACTTCCTCAACCACTTCGTTATCGCTAACTTGTTTTTCATCGCTCGTGGGAACTTCGTCAGCTGGTTCTTCCAACTCAACTGTCTCAGGCTCTTCTGCCTCGACAGGGTCGTCTTCAACTTCTAGTTCTGCAGTTTCTTCAATTTCTTGATTTTCATCAGAAGCTTCCTCAAGCTCAGATTCTTCTATAGCTTCTTGTTCAACATCTTCTTCAAAAGATTGACTAGTTTCTTCTTGAACTTGCTCTTCATTCTCCTCGTCAGAAGTTTCCACCTCTACCTCAACAGCTGGTTCTTCATCAAGTGATTCACTTACTTCTTCTGGGCTTACTTCAGTTTGAGGAGTATCTTCTTCAGCATCAGTAGTTTCAATAGTTTCTGCTTCGTCAGCAACGACAGGTTCAAGGACTTCCTCAGCGTCTTCTTTGTTATCGGCTACTTCGTCATTTCCTTTAACAACTTCTTTTAATTCACCTGGTCCAAGAACTTTTTCGGACTTAGCTGCTTTTTCTTTAGCTAATTCTTTTTCTACTAATTCTGGGATAGACTCAACTTTTTCGTCTTTACTGTCATCATAAACTTCTTCAGATTTTCTTGGCGTCAAGGCATCAATCTTAGCCATTAGCTCTGCTTTTTTGACTTCTCTTTTCTTGTATTCCACAACTTGTAGCGGATCAACCAAAAGAGGGTATTCAGATTCTTCTTTGATTGATAAATTTGTTACACGAAGAGAGGTAAAGACATCAATCAAAACACCAAAAACGCGTTGACGATTATCACCCAAAATCGCATGGAAAACAGACTTAGACTCACAAATTTCCAAGACGTTATCAATCCCACGAATCCAAGTACCGACAATATCCAAAGAGTGATTCATCAATCTGAATGACGCTTCATCATACCAAAAAGTTGACTTAATCAACTTTTTTTGCTTAGAAAGCGCATCCACTGCTGCCAAAATTTCACCTAACTCTGATTGCACAATATTTGGCGAAAAAGAAGCCCCCAATAAAGATGGGGTCTTCTCAACCAAAACAATTTCATCTCTGAAAAGTGTTAGGTAATGAATGCTGACAAGTAATTTTTGAATTAATAAACGATGCCCATTTGAATTTGTATCTTTCATCGCTACCACCACACTCACCTTATAACTTATATTACATTTCTATTACAGTACGTTACTACTAATATATCACATAATAGGTAAAAGGACAATGAAAAAAGATAAGAAGCCTGAAAAGAAAAAGAAAAACCGAACAATATATTAATTGACAGGAAAAGATTCTTCCCATACTCTATACCTAATGAGAAGGAAGGTTTTTTAATGGCTTTTACAGTAAAACCAATAAAGCTTAATAAGAGCAAAACAATTCTAAATTGTTAACAACTGAACTATCTAACCCTTTCAAGGAAAAAAGTAACTTACATATGATGGATGATTTTGAAGGCGCAACAATCCTAAATCACGAATAGTTAACCTTTGAAAAATATAACAAAGACCCTTTCCTGAAGTACCAAAAATTCAAAAGGAGGTTTTTTTCTTAGTCTACTTAAAAAGTTTCACATAATCACTTTTTGTTGAAAATAAATTTGTAACAACTACACGTCTTTGATTATCATCAATAAAATATAAAACAATACAACCTCTTTTTAAAGTGATTTCCCTCCTTTTGTTATTGGAATCTATTACCTTTCCAAATTTCTCATCTGCATCAAAACCAGATTCAGGAAACATTTTCAATATAAATATATTATCTCGAATTTCTTTAATTTTTTTCTTTGCAGTAATCGGAGCAGAAAGCTCTTTAGCTATATAGTCATATATTTCATCTAGTTTTGTAATCATATTACTTTGGAAAACAATCTCATAAACCGTATCGTTCATTTAAATCTTCCTCAGTATAATATTTTCCAGTTTTATATTCTGCTATACTTTCATTTACCTCTGTCTGAAATTGTCTAAACAATCTTTCTTTTTCAAGCTCTTCTTCACTCATCAGGTTAATTTCTCCGGTAATAGCCACTTGCTTAACAAATAAATCAAGTGCCTTCGACAAAGTAGTTCCCTGTTTTTTCGAATTAATCTTTGCCCGCTCTAACAATTCCTTATTAGTCAAAAACTTAAAATCTCGATTTCTTTCAATAATAGCAACCATAATTATATCATCTATTTTTTATGGCCTATTATACCATTTTTTTGTTGTACTAAAATTATTACTGCTTTTACGCATAAAAAACGAAGGCTTACACCCTCGTTATTAATCATCATTTTTTAACGTCTTGTTTGTAGAATTCTTGCAAAGCTTCTTGCCATGTTGGAATAACAAAACCAGTAGCTTTTGCTTTTTTAAGACTCATTGTTGAGTTAAATGGACGTTTTGCTTTTGCTGGGAATTGGCTTGAATCAACTGGTTTAACCACAACATCAGTATCTTTCAAGATTTCAACCGCGAAGTCATACCAAGTTGTATCTTCATCAGCATCATTTGACAAGTGATAGTAACCAAATTCTTTTTGGTTTTCTGTCAAGTATGTCATGAATTCAGCCAAAGTACGAGTCCATGTTGGACGACCGTGCTGGTCATTAACAACAGTCAATGTGTCATGAGTTTTGGCAAGATTTTGCATTGTGAAGACAAAGTTTTTACCGTAGTTACCAAATACCCAAGCAGTACGGATGATGTAGAAGTTTTTAGTATATTTTTCAACTGCTTCTTCACCCAAACGTTTTGTACGACCGTATTCAGTTTGAGGATCTGGAGTATCATCAACTTCCCATTCTTGACCAACTGGTTTTTCACCATCAAAAACATAGTCAGTTGAAATGTAAACAAGAGTTGCACCATATTTTGCTGCAGCTTTAGCTATGATTTCAGTACCTGTCACGTTGATAGCATAATCAAGTTCTTTACCTTCATCTTCAGCCGCATCAACCGCAGTGTATGCCGCACAGTGGTAAACAAGTGTTGGTTTTACTTGTGCAAATACTTCATCAACTTTTTCAGCATTAGTGATGTCCATTTCTGCAACGTCAACCGATACATACTCCTCACCACGTTCATCCAAAAGATAGCGTAACTCTGTTCCTAATTGCCCATTGGCACCTGTAACTAAAATCATTTTAGCACTCCTCGTTTTTTAATATCTAAAGGCCTGTAAACCTTTTAAATCATTCCCTACTATTTTACACTATTTTTTCAGAAAAAGCAGTAAAGAGTGGGGTTTATTAGAAATAATTCTAAAAATTTAACAAAGTTCCTTGCCACTTCTACATTTCTCTATAAAAAAGCTCCATAATTTCTGTAGTGGGAAAATCCCCACTAAAAAGCTATGGAGCTTTTTGAGTATACAAAAAGTCCCATATGACTTAAAATTTAAAGCGACCAAACAATAAAATAGAAAGAATCATATGAGATAAATCTATAATACAACAGAATTAGTTGGAATTAAAGACAAAAATATTACTTTAACTAAAGTTTTTCAATGTGAAACTCATCTGAAATAGCTGCTACGCTTGACTATCCCCCTAAGTGCTCTTATTGCCATGGAAAACAAATCAAATATGACTTTCAAAAGCCTTCTAAGCTTCCCTTTATTGAGATTGGTGGACTTCCCAGTCTTATTCGTTTGAAAAAGAGAAGATTTCAATGCAAAAACTGTCGTAAAGTGACTGTTTCTGAAACATTTCTTGTTCAGAAGAACTATCAGATCTCTGAATTAGTGAAGCAGAAAACAGCTCAACTCTTACTTAATCGAGAAGCTTTGACACACATCGCTGAAAAACTTGCCATCTCGACCTCAACTGTGTATCGTAAGCTTAAACAATTTCAATTCAAGGACAACTATTCAACCTTACCTGAAGTACTGTCTTGGGATGAATTCTCTTATCAAAAACATACTAAGATTAGTAGTGAGGAAATCTCCGACGGGAGAGAGTACTCACTACTTTTTCTTTATGTTAAAGTAGAGGTGTCTTGTTAAGTCGCGTTCTCCTTAGACGCTAGACGTCATGTATTGAAAATGAAATCACTAAAACTAGGTATCATTCAAGACAAAGAGGTAATATCATGCGAGTTGTATTTGGAATTGATGTGAGTAAAGCAAGTTCAGAAGTGGCTATTTTAGTCAATGGCGAAAAGGTTCATGGTTACACTATGCCTAATGATGCCCTCGGATTTAATCGGCTACTGGAAGACTTGAAAATCGTCTCTAATCCCGAGATTGTCTTCGAAGCAACAGGTGTCTATTCTCGCCGGCTTCAGGCCTTTCTTGAAGCCAATGGCTACGACTATACTCGTCTCAACCCATTAGCTACTAAAAAGCAGCTGGATAGTTTACGTGTCCATAAAACCGATAAAATTGATGCCGAAAAATTAGCTCAGTCTCAATTTATATTGAATCGCAAGCCAACTTATGTGCAGGAGGAAGTCTATCAAGACCTGCGAGACCTAAGTCATTTTTATCAAAATCTGACTGAAGATATCGTTTGAACCAAAAAACGTCTCCATAAGGTCTTGCAAGTCACTTTCCCAGAGTTGGAAAGTATCTTATCAACCCCAACTGGGGAACAATACTGGAAGTTAGTCACAGCTTTTCCTTGTAAGGAAATAGTGCTAGAGTTGAGCATTGATGAACTATCAACTGTCATACAAAACTCCACATCAAAACGTATCTCTGACAAACGTGTAGCCTCTCTAGCTGATAAACTCACCGAACTAGCTAAACAGTCTTACTGTGCCATCAAGAAAACCTCTCCAATGCTTGAAGAGGTCCGTTACTATGCTCAATGATTGCTTCGACTTTCTGGACGCAGACAAGTGGTTTTAGACAATATGGTATCCCTAGCTCAGCCTTTACCTGAGTACGAGATCTTACTGTCTATCCCTGGTATCGCAGACTTTTTTGAGTATCAAAAAAGTCCCATAAGACTTATAATGAAAAGCGATCAAACCATCATTAGAAAGTATCTTATGGAACAGATTAATAATACCACAGAACTCATCGGAATTAAAGATAATAATATTACCATTCAAAAGGCTCTTGATGGTGGCAGCCACCGTGAAATCTACGCTAAACTAGATTATACGCCTCCCTTGTGCCCTCATTGCCCAAGGGACAATGATTAAATATGTTTTCCAAAAGCCTTCTAAAATCCCTATCCCAGACACTACCTTTATGCCTACGGTACTCCTACTCAAAAAGCGGCGCTTCCAGTGCAAAGCTTGTAAACGGGTGACTGTCTCTGAAACCCCACTGGTTAAGAAAAATCATCAAATCTCTGAGCCCATTTGGAAAAAAATTACCGAGTCCCATACCAAAAGTATGACCAATTCTGCTATCGCTGATTTAGTTCATGTTTCTATCTCAACCGTGCAAAGAAAACTAGTCCAGTTCACTTTCAAAGAGAACTATAACAGCTTCCCAGAAGCTTTATCTTGGGATGAATTCGCAAGAAACAAAGGGAAACTCGCCTTCATTGCTCAAGATTATCAGACTAGAAAAATCATCACAATCTTGGAAAATAATCGCCAAACGACGATCAAAAACTATTTCTACCAATACTCTAGAAAGGCGAGGGGGGGCGGTCAAAGTCGTCACTTGCGATATGTCCGGAGCTTACATCCCAATTATCAAACAACTCTTTCCAAATGCCAAGATTGTCCTTATCCAGCACCTTAATCGGGCCATGACGGCTACTAGAATCGCTATCATGAATCAGATTGACAAGCATGAGCTGCCCTATCGGATTATGAAGAATCACTGGAGAATCTTACATAAGGACAGTCGAAAACTTTCTGACAAGCGTTTTTACTCTAGAATGCTCAGGGAAACTAGAACTCCTAAAGAAATCATCGAGAAAGCACTAGCATTCTCAGATGAACTAAGCTACTACTACGAACTTTACCAGCTACTCTTATTTCATTTCCAAGAAAAGAATCGTGACCACTTTTTCTCACTCATACAAGAGCATAAACACTATGTCAATCCAGCGTTTAAGAAGATTTTCCAGACCTTCATCAGATATAAAGACTACATCACCAATGCTTTGGAAATGCCTTATTCCAACGCTAGACTAGAAGCCACTAACAAACTCATTAAAGATATCAAACGACAAGCCTTTGGATTCAGAAATTTCGACAACTTTAAAACAAAAATACTTATCACTTTGAACATCAAGAAAGAGAGGACCAAAGTCCTCTCTTGCATGTGATTATAAGTCAACCCACTACAATTGACAAAGAACCGATTAGCTTCTTCACCATACTGAAATGGATATAATAAATCATCTTCCATATTTATACCTATCCCTTCTTTCCTTACAATGGAAATATGTTGTAGTTTTTAAACCAGGAACAAATGGATATTCTTTAAAAAGACATAATCTTGATTTCCACTAATAACGATGATAAATACATCTTCTACAATTTCCACAAACCTCTCAGCCATGTTTTCTAACAATCGTTGAATCATCTGGATGAATTAAAGCAAATGGTACTATAAGATCTTCATTCATAGAAAGAAGACCTCGTTATCATTCATGATCATTTTTAACTCCTCCTTTCATTAATAAGCCATTGAATTAATTTAGGTGGATACCTTAAAATACATTCATTTCAATAATTTTACGTAATTCCAAAAGAATTCTTTTTCGATGATTTGAAATTGTGCGATGTGTTGTTCCAATCAGTTTTGCATATTGACGTAAACTCATATCTTCAAAATATAAAGCATCAATCAAATTACGATCTAGTTCATCTAATTCATCTAGCGCTTTATATAATTCATCGATTAGTTGCTTAAGAAATAATTGATCAATAATATTCTTTTGTTTATAAGCTAAAACTTCATATAAAGTGAATTCTTCTCCAAAGCCATTACTTCTATATGCATCTAAACTCTCAACTTTGTATCTACGATCTCTTTCAATTTGATATTTTTCTTGCCTCCTTCCTGCATACCAACAGATATAAATATCACGATCCACTTCTATTGGTTCATTTGAATCTTCCAATAATATAAAATAAACATCTCTTTCTTTAGGCTTCTTACCAGGCATAATATGACCTCCTCAGTTAACCCACCTGGAAAGCCATCATTTGCAAGGTATAAAAAAAGAAAATGTATATTTCAACATCTTCCTATGCTAATAAATCTGGTTTTTCTTTAATATGCAGTACCTTTAAACACTTCACTGGATCCAATTCTAGTTCTTCACTAATCATTCCAGCAATATAATAATTGGCTAGTAGATCAAGTATTATATCTTGATCTGAATCATCAAATTGTTGAATATAGTCATTCATAAATTTGCCTAATCCACTAAACAATTTATCTTCAGATACTTCCATTATTTCATCCATTTCCTTTGTCCTCCTTCTATAATTCATCATACAGATATAAAGTGAATAAATAATGACAATGCCAAAAATGACGTTACACTAACTTGTATAATAATTACATTTCATCAAACTTGTGTTTATTCTTCTTAAATTTCTTTCATATATCAGATAATGTAACCGAAACAGCTTGATGTGTAATGCCATAATAATTAGCAATTTCTTGTACACCTAGTCCTTGAATATAATACATTTCAAAGACTTCTTTTTGTCTTTGAGTCATCATAGAGAAGATTAACTTCAATGTTTCATGGAAATAAACTTCATCTTCAACACTTGATCTAGTTAATGATTCAATTTCATCATTGTATTCTAGTTCATACTGTTCAGTCGATTTATTCTTATTGTGAACAATACGATCCTCACCTTCAATGATTAAACGCAGCCACCATTCCTCTTCTAAAAAGTATTCTTCTGTAATCATTTCTTGACTGTCACTATTGAAATAAGTATAACCTCCACAGTAATCAGCCCTGAAAACAGAAAAATGGTTACCTGAAGTATATAATGCAAATCCATTTTCATATACGTTCAAATAACCATCCTCAAATTCTTTGCTGGCAACCAATGGACTTGATCCATTTCTTAATGCCTTAGCAGTTGGTACCTTTTTCATCACTCATTCTTAATACACCTTCACATCCCACGTCTTTTTTTAATTTATAGTACACTGCTGTTCACAGCTGGATTCTCTCCCTCTATTCTCCTTAATGCTGGATTAATGTAATTTCTGTTACTGTTTGTAAATTCTATAATTCCCCGCAACATATATTTCAACCAGCATATGTGAAAGGTTTGTACTTTTAATTATAGAAAGCCTTAGTTTCTTAATATTTTCTATAAAATCCACCTTATCAAATGTTTGTCTTCTGGTCTTCGTTCGTCCGGAATAATCCAATCTACAAATCCCAGCTTTCCATACATATTCAACGCGGCTTTATTTTCTTTATCTGCATATAAGTGAATGGCTTTCATTCCGGCATTCTTAGCCTTTTCTATAAAGCCTTGCACCGCAACTTTTCCATATCCCTTATTTGTATACTCCGGAAGAGAAGCCACCACAGAGATATACCCCAGTCGTTGCACTTGATCATTTGTATATCCCGCACATATTGCGATAATTTTACCGTTCTCACGAACATACGAAACCGTTCCGTATTTTTCAAACTTTGATGCAAGCATTATGAGTTGTTCTCTTTCTGATAGTGGAACAGGGAATAATCTCTCGACTTTCTTTAAAAACTCATAGAGTTCTTGCCCCCCCCCGATATTTTTCAGCTTTTTCTTCATATAAAGCGATGTCTCGGAGGCTTCATCAATAATCTCATATCCAAATTTCCTATACAAGTTCTGTGCAGCAGTGTTATGCTTTCTGACTTCAAGTTTTACATACGCCATCCCTTTTTGAATTGCATAGTCTTCAAATTCCGATAGCAAAGAAGATGCCAGCTTCTTACCTTGATATTCCTTTGCAACCGCAAGCATAGAAAGATACGCAGTTTGAGAAGTCATATCATTAAAATATCCAGCGATAATTGAAACAGGTTTTCCCATATCATAATGGCACCAAACCCTACCATGAATGCACAACTTTTTCGCATACTGTGCCATATTTACATCTCGCTCGGATAACGATGGAACCAGCATCATTTCTAAACGTTCTACTGCTTCTTCAACAGCATTATTATCAGAAACCACTCTCAATTGAATACCATTCATATAATCAAAGAACAGTGGTGTTCCTCCCGTATGAATAAACAATACCTTTTTCCCAGTGATGCACTTTCGATTTAGATAATCCTGCATTCCCCAGAATGCTTTTCCGGTATATGTAGGATCTAATGGCATTCCATTGCATGTAAGCTGCTGGTGAATTGTCTTCTCTATCTGCCGATTATATGTCCCATATCCATCGCACAGATAAGCATCCTCTACATTGATTTTATAGTTTTCAATTTTTTGAATTCTATCACTGAAACATTCTAACGATTTGCGGAGCACCTCTATTTCCTGTGCTGCAGATCTGGCAACTGAAATTCCAATAATTTTCTCTGTGCCATTATTGATTGCTTTTCCAGCCAGAAGTCCCCCCTGTGTCATTCCTGTTCCTGTTGCAAGAAAGATGTAATCGTACTGACCTTTAATTTCCTCGTACAATTTTGCATACGCAAGCATAGGTGTATGCTCATTACCTTTTCCTGTTGAATCACCATAAATATAATACGGTTTTAATCCTTCTTTGCGTATGTCATTTAGTACACTTTCAACAGTTTCCTTTACATTTGTTTTCCTGCAATAATGAAATTTAGCATCACAGGATAGCACCATCTTGCTGTTATAGGTATCAATTCTTGTTCCGTCTTCATCTGCCGGAGAAATAATATGGCAAGGGATTTTAAACTGATAGCAAAGATTCGCTAGTGCTCTGCTCAAATTTGACCGGGCATTCCCGTATCCCACAATACAATCTTTGCCCTGTTTTTTCATATCGTTTATGAATTCCAAGGCGATTCTTACCTTATTCCCACCAAACGAAAATGGAAGCAAATCATCTCTTTTTACATAGATACTATTCTTTTCATCTGGAACTTGAATGACAGGCGTTTTTATCTGCATCAGTCCAAAATCATCTTGCATCTCTATTCTCCTTTATCAGATTTCTGTTATATAAATTTCCTTATACCCAGTGATGCCTGTCTTAGCCGAAATCACGCTCTTATCAACTTTTTTGCCCTTAACCCAATCTACTATTGCCTTTGGCAAATTGCAACCACCCATATGTGAGAATGGATAGCCCCCACCAAAACGTGCATTCATTTCCAGCACATAAGGCACACCATCTACTAAAAACACATCGCAATCCATATTGGCAATGTGCTTTGTAGCCTTTCCAAGTCGAAGGAGCGTGTCTTTGATAATTGGCTCATCAACCAATTGTGCGATATCAGTTTCACCAGATCTCATAGCAAGCTTTTTTCGAACGATTACATTCTGTGTTTCACCATAAAGATCATTGATAATGTCCGCACCATATTCCTGCCCCTTTAGACATTCCTGGTAGATAACTTTTTCCTCAGTCACTGCTGACTCATATTTCAGATACGAGTTTGCGATATCTTCATTTGCTTTTTTAGTCAAATAACGCAAATCCTCTTCATCGTAAGCAATTGCAACCGAAATCGAACCACAGCCATATCGAGGTTTTACTATAACCGGGTAGTTTAACACACCAGCTGCAATCTTATCTATAACCTCTTGCATGTTCAAGAAAGATAGAGGTGCATGGAAAGCGTTATCCCGCAAGAAATTATAGGTTTTCCATTTGTCATTGCATACTTCTACAATCTCTGAATCTGACACAATTACTTTTGTACCAATTTCTTCAAATTCCTTTTTATGCCTTGCCAGCATAAGAAGATCAATGTCAAACAACGAAATCACAATATTGATCTCATTTTTCCGACAATAGTCCAGTAAGAAAGGAATATAATTTTCATCATAAATCAGCGGAGAAATAACCTTTTCATCCGCATACTTAAACGCAATCGACTTGTCATCCGAATTGCACACATATACTTTTCCGTCGTTCCCAAGCACTTCTTTAAAATACTTTACCATATAGGCTCTTCTGCCTACAGATGTCAACATCACATTCATCTATACTCACCCCAAAATCACATCACAAATTCTATCAACATCTTCCAGAGACAAATCTGCATATAACGGAAGTGTCAAAACACGAAGCGCCATATGCTGGGCAATAGGTGTCTTCTCGGTTCCTGCAGTCGGGCAATTGCGATAACACTCGAAACTATTTGTCAAAGGATAGAAATACTTTCGCGCACCAATACCAACCTCGGCCAATTTTTCAAAGACTTCATTTCGAGTGTACTTATATCCATCAAATACAACCGGGAAGTACGCGTAGTTGCTTTCAACATCTTTCTGAATTGCGGACAATTTAATTCCATCTACCCCTTCAAGACGGCTTCTATAGTGTTCTACAACATTCTTTCTCTTGGTGATTTCCTCACTTAAATATTTCAAATTACAAATTCCCATTGCTGCCTGGAACTCATTCATCTTTGCATTGCCACCAACAAACTGTACCGACTCCGGACCGTGGATGCCAAAATTCTTCATATCATTCAAGAGTTGAACCCATGCATCGTTCTTGAAGCAGACACAACCTCCCTCAATAGTATTAAATACCTTTGTAGCATGGAAACTAAACATAGAAGCATCTCCAAAGCAAGCCGAAGATACGCCTTTATACTTTACTGCAAAAGCATGTGCTGCATCATAGATAACCTTCAATCCATACTTTTTAGCAATACGATCAATTTCCTCTACATCACACACGTTGCCATAAACATGTACCGGAACGATTGCCACTGTGTTATCCGTAATCAGATTTTCAAGTTTCTGTGTATCAATCGTGTAATCATCTTCTTTAATATCACAGAAAACTGGAACCAATCCATTTCTAACAATCGCATGTGTCGTGGAAGCAAAAGTAAATGGAGTGGTAATAACCTCGCCACCCTTCGGCAGATTTAATGCAGCAATCGCGTTCTCCAGAGCGAGATGTCCATTGGTGTATAAAGCAACATGAGGAATTCCAAGATAGTTTTCCAGTTCTTTCTGCAGTTCCTTATGCTTCACGCCCATATTAGTAAGCCAATGGCTATCCCAAATATCTTTTATCTCCTCGCAATATTCTTCAAAAGAAGGCATAGACGATCTTGTAACCAGTATGTTGTTCATAATTTTTCTCCTTCCGTTTGTTTAATTACTTCTTATTTAATACACTTTTAACCATGTTCCATAGATATTCAAAAGATTCGACCTTAAAGATAGCCGATAAGCCGATATAAATTGCAGCACCAACCAATATTTGAATAGCCAGTGTTACAATATCTGGCAACATCAACAACCGTATTAGTGAAATTGCAACTCCCATGATGAGTGCTAAAAAAATTCCCGGAAAAATATCTACCATTTGTTCTTTAAAACTATAACCCAAGAGTGTTTTATTAGGCCATGAATTAATAATCGTACTTGTCACAGTACTTACGAGCAAGCTATATGCCATCACCATAACGCCAAAATGCATTGTTGAAAGGAGTAGTATCATACCAATCGCTTTCTTGGCAATTTCCAATTTCAGGAAATAGTCGCTTCTTCCCATTGCATTGATTGCATTTAAGTTAGCTGTATGAATTGGCCAGAACATATATGTAATGCAAAAGATCT
>PPYF01171675.1_pt1 | contig 87219 bp, 98 predicted proteins | sample 1559871 | NCBI WGS metagenome assembly PPYF01 (sample SAMN08240021, study PRJNA423297) | Human gut metagenome, whole genome shotgun sequencing project.
GAATATAAAATATATTAATTGAAAGCGATTAAGAAGTCGTCATGCATAGAAGGTTTTGAGAACCTAAGTAGTTTTACGTTTTCAACAGAAAAAAAGGTGCACATTTTTGGAACGAAGAAAAACTGAATAAAGAAAAATCAAATTATATCTTTACTTGTCAAGAGTTGATATTTAAGTTGTAACTAATATTTGATTGTAAAGCAAACAACAGAATTTGACTTAAGTCAATATTTAGATTCAGACAAGGCAAGTTTCGCGATATCTTTTTTAAATTTAATCTAATTCTTCTTGAGAATACCTCTCTATGGCTGAAGCAGTTGAAGATAATCTGCAACGTGGACAATGAGCATCATTTGTCACTGGCACAATGTATGGGCGTTTACATTTTTCGCAGGCACCTAGTTCTTCAATTTCTTTCATAGAAGTAAGGATTTCTATTATTTTATTAACTTCCGGTGCGCATACAAAGTATCCCAGATTATGAAGGACACTCATTATTCGGTTGAAGTCAATTTGCCGAAAACTCGCTTCCGGATTTATTGGATCAAAACCAAAATAGTTAACTGCGACATCAATAACAGCAGAAAAGGCTCGGCGGTTATCTGTGCGTTTGCTCCAGCCCCGGATACCTTTTTTGAGTTTTGTTTTTGCACCAGGCTCAAAATCGATATTTTCAGCAACATGATTACCGTACAAAATTCGTATTGTATTTTTATTTGCCCCAAGCGACATAGTTCTTGCTGCTCGCAATAGAGCATTAGCTTTTGTTTGATCGACCTTTGCCATATCAATAATCCTTTAACATAACTTTATTTGTTAAAGTGTTGAACACATCCTGACGGTGACTGGTGAACATAGTGTCATAACGTAATAGTTCCATCAAATCATCACTAACTTTTCCTAACCGGATGTCAGCAGACAATTCATAAGCCCAGGCAAAAACTTTCGTTTTAAGTGAAACACTCTCTTCAATATGCCCTTGTGAGAAAGCAATTGTACGTGGGAAAAGAACGACATCGTTAATTGTTTTTAACGATGAATAACCAATGTCTTTAATAGCATCAGCTGTAGTTGGTTTTAAACCAAAGAAAATACTTACAAACTCTGGTGCGAGCATTGAGATAAAGAACACCTGCATAAAGTAGTCATTCTGTATATCAACACATTTAGAACGCAACTCATGAATCTTCTTGGGATTATAGATATCCACTGTACCATTCAGAAAAGTCACTTTTTCACCGGCATCGTAAATACCATAGTCAATATCATTTGTATCATATTCACGAATTACATTGGAATCACCGTCCAAGACCGCAGAAAAAAACCTCTCCCATGTAATTTCCTTTCCGAGTGTACGCGGAACCAAAAAACTACCTGGACGTGTTTCCACTTCAAAAGCTAAATCAGCGGCTGTACTAAATCCTTTCCCAAATAGGCGACGCTGGAGAAGAGGAGTCCCAGTTTGATATGCAGAAGATCCATGCACAGGCAATAACATTAAAAATGCACGGTAACTACGAATAAGCGAAATCTCAGTGCGGAAAAGTTTACCGAGTAAGCTACGAGTTAAATTATCAGATTCTGACATGTGCTGATTGTCCTTGCGCCATTACAATTGTTCAAATCTTCAACATGGATTTTTTGTTAGGTGTTCGGTAGGGTGAAAAGTAACTTTTAGTATTTTCTTAAGGCTTGAATAAGCCTTAAATCTATCCCTTCAACCACACCGCTTACTTGTAACACTTTTTAACCAAACTAACCAGAATTTTATCAAAAATTCCTGCGCATGCTAACGAAATGTGAAGCGATTAAAAAAAAACCTAAATCCAGCCCCTCCCAACGTTGGATTAGAATAACGACGTCTTTCACTGACCGTCATAAACTGACATTTTTACTTTTCATCAACCTCATGCTTACATAGGATCACTAAACAAAGAAAAGTGACCCTATGAATGCCTCACATAGGGTCACTTATGTTTGAAAAGTGACCCTATGTAATGTCGTCATAGGGTCACTTTTTATAAAAGTGTCACTATGGACAAAGTTCCATAGGGTCATTTTTTTTGGAAAAGTGGCACTAGATATATGTATAACTTTAATAGAGCAATGCACATTATCAAAAGCAATAATCCACAATGGTCATTCTGTCAAAAGTAACTTTAGGGGGTAGCGATGGAAGTGAGGCTAAACTCGCTGTTACTGTTTCTGAAGGCCCCTCCCGAATGGGGGAAACAGCGAGTGCATTACATCTGTTCAATTCCCTCATCAAAGAGCATTCAAAAATCTTCTGTTCGTGAAAAAAAACGGAAATTTCCTCCGGTATAGTAATTTCACATCAGGAGGCGTCATGAGTAATTCAAATCTTATAAGTTCTATAGAGCTAACACGTAAAAATTTACGTGCTCAGATTGAAGGTTTGCGTGTTGAGGCTGAAGATCTCATTACAAAATACTGGATCAAGTGGAAGGAACGAAACCACCAAGAGATTAACCTTACCCGACATAGCAAAGTTCCAAAGAGGGAGTACCTGGGTTCTTACGCACCAAAAGTTGAGCTAATTGGTAATGCCAGAAAAGTAACGATCACTTGGCATCAGTTCAGCCCTTATAAAACAAGAGCGCCTAGCCACATGTCAAAACGGGTGCAACCAATGAAAAGTGGAAAATATTCTAAGAACTGTTTTGTAAACCATGCCAGCTGGGAATACGAAATGATTTCTGAAACGGAAGCATTGCTGGAGCCTTACAGAGAAATGCTTGAGCTCTATCATTCAGCATATATCGAACTTGGACGAAAAATCCGTCAATACTCAAAAACTAAGGTGGCACAATGAACGACGCAATTATCACGGACAATGAGCGTATTAACATTGAACCAAAAGATGTAATGGTAAAAGGTTCAAATAAAAAGCAAGGCGTAAACGCTCAAACTTCTACTCAACGTAGACCAGAGCACCAGGGTATGGCCAAAGTTATTATTAACCCCGGCACCCCAGACTTTAACCGGTTTTTAACTGCCAGAAATGGAGCAGTCATCAGAGGTTTTGATGATGTGAGTATCGCTATTTCCTCTCTCTTTAAAACGGTTGATGCAGTTAAACATCCTGACCTTGTTCAGGCTATTCAGGATTGGTTCAACGAGCTGCATGAAGAAAACAATAAGATGAAAGAAAATCTTGTTGCTTATATTAAGTCAATTGAGTTCGACAAGAATGACTCATTCATGTCATCAACTCAGTTTGTACCTTTCAGTTTTGAACCAGTACAACTCAACTTCAATAACCACAACACCATGAGGTTTTACAAGTACATCTTCGAGATGAACCAGCTCATGAACACAATGTATGAGTACAACTCATTGGGTTTACTGGCTGTAAGCGACTATCCGGTTATGTCTCACAACATTATAAAGAGTATTAATTTATATGTTGAGAATGTGAAAAAGACTCTGAATGTTTCTCGCCGTAAGGATGGGCCATACAGTCCAGCAGAGTTCATCACCAAAGTAATGCAATATAAAAGTGTGCAGGCATACATTGCAGCCGAACTGTCAGGCAAACGTCGATAAGGTATGATGATGAATTTCAGGGCGCTGTATTTATGTATTAAACGGATTTTGGGGATATTCTCATCTCAGGAGAATGATGCAACCTCTGTAATGATTGAGGATATATCAAGCCTCTCTCCTTTTGCGCAGATTCTAGGAGATCAGAAGTACACTGTTCCTGATCATCCAAATCCAGAAGTCCTGAAATTCATCGAGTATCCAACTCGTCCGACGGGCATACAGACATTTAATGAACAGTCAATCCTGTCTCTGTATCGGGAAAAGCTGCACTCAATTTCAATGATGTTAGCTATCAGCGATAGCGACATCAGGGACGATGCATATACATTTACTAATTTAGTTTTAAAGCCCTTGGTTGAATATGTTCGCTGGATACATCTTTTGCCAGCTTCCGAAAATCATCATCATAATGGTATTGGTGGGTTACTTTCTCACAGCCTGGAAGTGGCCATACTCTCTTTAAAAAATGCGCATCACTCAGAACTGAGACCAATCGGATATCAAGATGAAGAAGTAGTCCGTAGAAAAGTATATCTCTATGCTGCGTTTATCTGTGGTTTAGTCCATGATGCCGGAAAGGTTTACGATCTCGACATTGTAAGCCTGAATTTAGCTAGTCCGATCATTTGGACGCCAAGCTCACAAAGTCTTCTTGACTGGGCACGTGAAAATGACGTGGTTGAATACGAAATCCACTGGCGAAAGCGTATTCATAATCAACATAATATCTGGTCCAGCGTTTTCCTTGAGCGAATCCTAAACCCGGTATGTCTTGCATTTTTGGATCGGGTAAATAAAGAACGTGTTTATTCAAAAATGATCACCGCCCTAAACGTTTATACTGATGGGAATGACTTTTTGTCTAAATGCGTGAGGACCGCTGATTTCTATTCTACTGGTACAGACCTTAATGTTTTACGTGACCCTATCATGGGTCTGCGTTCTAATGATGCAGCAGCAAGGGCCATTAGTACCATCAAGCACAACTTTACCAGTATCAATATCAACAATTACAATGCTAAGCCTATGCACATCATTATCGTAAATGGTGAGGTATACCTTAACGAGAACGCATTCCTTGATTTTGTTCTCAATGATTTCGAATTACATAAATATAACTTCCCTCAGGGAGAGGCTGGTAAGACCGTATTGGTAGAATCCCTAGTTCAACGTGGTTACGTCGAGCCCTATGATGATGAGCGTGTCGTTCACTACTTCATTCCGGGTATCTATTCGGAAAACGAAATATCAAACATCTTTAGAAATGGGATAGGGAAACTAGAATTCTATAACCTTCTTAAGCTAAGGTGGATTGGTTTAATCTTTGATTCCTATAAAATCCCTGACTCAGTGCCGGGTCTTTTTAGCGTTAATGCCAATAAAGACTTTATTTACATTGACGAGCAAAAAACAGTTACTGAATACAGAAGACCAGTGCCCGGTCGGGACGTTATAACTAAAATTACTGATACTGTTGAGACGGCTGTTCTTAAGGTTAATGATTTAGGCCGCTCCTCTGCCTCTATTGATGTTGATATACATTCTAAGAAAAATGAAGGCTCATCCGACGATTTTGAGAAGAAAGCCGAAAGTGATAATGAAATTGATAATGACACGCAGATAGTTAAATCTGAGGGTGAGGAAGCAGCTGATCCTGTCATTCCTGATATAGAAGAAAGTGAAGATGAATCGGCAAAGGACACGGAATCCCATGTCCTGGTCAACCAACTTCATGAACTCCTTTTAAGCGCTCCACTTTCCAATGACTATATAGTGTGTGTTGATGCTGTCCCCTACCTCAACATAGATACCACTATGGCATTGCTGCCGGGATTAGATGAAAAAGCATTCAGTGAAGAGCCCTATTTCCAACTGACATTCAGAGAAGGCTCTCTCGATGGAATGTGGATAGTAAGGGACATTGACGATCTGCGTTTAGTCCAGCTCGGCGATAACTGCGCCGGGTTCCAGCTCACCTATCATGAGCCAAGAAGGCCAACAACTTTAAAGTCACTTTTCAATACTTCTATGTATCAGGCATTAGTGATTAATGATGAGTCTTCTGTTGAAAACTCTGCCCCACGTCCAAAGCAAACGCTTGAGCTGCCTCCCCCACGTGTAAATGCAGTCGAAGAACATTCTGGCGACGTGGAATATCATGGAACCGATAGTGCATCCGCGACTGGTCCGCTGAAAACTGAGGCTGTGGAATATGAACATTATCAACATCTTTTTGAGAAAGAAGATGAAGAGCATGAGATCATTGATTATACCGATTTCTCACAGCTTAGTGTTTCTCGGCCAGAAGTCGGTAGTTGTGCAACAAGCTCTTCGGTCCATAATGAAAAGCTTCTCTCCGAGCCGTCAGAATTACCAGAACTTAACCGAGAACAGAACGCTGATCCCCAGGGTACGAATGAACGCTCTATGGATGTTTCTGTAGGACAAGAAAACTCAGAACCAGATACTGAGGGTAACTGCCCACCACCAGCTGAAGTTGTGTATTCCCAGACCGAAGCAGCCGCAACCAGTGTGATGGCAAGTGAAGAGCCCGCCTTACCTCCTGTACTTGAAGAATCAAATGGAGAGCATGCGCCCACAGACGCTAAGGGGCATCATCTTTCGCCAGCACTGGCCAGACTGTTCGCCCCAACAGCACCGGTAGAAAAACAAAATCCCAAGCGCAACCGGAATAAATCATCGGACAAAGCAGAAGTACAAAAACCAGCATCACCTGTTTCTGGTCACAATCTGAACAGTAAAGTCTTTGCATCTACTGAATCAGACCAAAATGGTGAATTCTCGCTTATAAGCGAAGGTGACGTTACAGAGCTTGAATTTGTAGAAATTGCGTTAGTACTGCATCAAATTCTGTCCAAAATGGAGGTGGCGTTTAAAAGAAAGCGCAAAAACAGATTTATGGTAAGTACTCCTAATACTCTCTATCTGACCCAATCTTGCGTGGAAAAATTTGGGTCGCAGTTAGAGGCTCAAGATCTTTTCAATAAGCTTCCTCAGTACCTCGTTAATTCTGGTGCTGTGATCAATACAAAATGCCATGCATTTAACATGCCTACTTTGCTGGCCGCATCAGACCGGGCGAAAGTGGACATTGAACGAATTATCAATAACCTGAAAGAGGCTGGGAACCTATAATGTCAGATTCGAAGAGGACTAACCTCCATGCACAAGAGAATTTTTATCGGCCTATTCTTGAGTATCGTAGTGCCTCAATACTTTTGATTTGTTCGGTTTCTATGCTTTATATGGGACTTTCTTCAGACGGACTGGACATCGCCCCAATAGTTCTGTTCACCTCAATATTGCTTTTTTTGCTGTGCCTTTATCGTTGCAAAACAGCAGCGCCATTTTTGATGGCTCATTGGCGTGTATTCAAGCGACATTTCATGTTCGTTAGTCTTGATTCACTGCGTGTAATTAACAAAAGTAACTTTTTCTCCAATGAGCGAAAGTATCGTCAACTGGTTCAGGATTATCAAAATAAAAATAAGGATATACCCGAGCGAAAGTCCTATTTTTGTGATGGGTTTGAGTGGGGTCCGGAACATGCGGATCGGGCATATCAAATAGCTAACCTCTCCAGTGATAAACGTGAGATCGAGTTGCCATTCGTCTTCAACCCAATTAAGAGACATTTTGACGCAATGGCTCGTAAGATGGGCGGCAGCAATGCAATTTTTGCTGTGGAACGTAGGGAACCCATATTTGTAACTGAAGACAATTGGTTTGGTCATACTCTGATAACCGGAAACGTGGGTACCGGGAAAACGGTGCTACAGCGTTTACTAAGCATTAGCATGCTTCATCTTGGTCATGTTGTTGTTGTCATAGATCCAAAGAACGATGCAGAGTGGCGAGAATCTCTAATGGAAGAGGCTAAGACCCTCGGTCTTCCTTTCTATAAATTTCATCCTGGCCAGCCAGCATCTTCGGTCTGTATTGATGTCTGCAACACCTATACTAATGTTTCTGACCTAACATCTCGTCTTTTGAGCTTGGTGACAGTTCCCGGTGAGGTTAACCCATTCGTTCAGTATGCCAAGGCTCTCGTTTCCAATGTGATTTCCGGGCTTTCTTACATAGAGAAAAAGCCTTCTATTTATCTGATTCACAAGAACATGAAAAGCCACATGTCTATTGTGAATCTTACAGTCAAGGTAATGGAGTCATGTTACGCGAGATATTATGGTTACGATGTCTGGACCGAAAAAGTTAAGTACGTCGCTAACGATACCTTGCCGGTACGTTTCAAGCGTCTCGCTGAATGGTTTACGGCTCATTTCATGAATTACGAGGGGTCCGAACAAATAGACTGGTTAGATACTGTTTCCCAGCTTATTGATTACTCAATGTCCGACCCAGAGCATATGGCTAAAATGACCGCAGGTATTATGCCTGTTTTCGATATGCTCATTGAAAAACCTTTAAATGAGCTTTTATCTCCTAACCCGAACTCAGTATCATCAAGAGAAATTGTAACAAGCGAAGGGATGTTCAGCACTGGCGGGGTGCTATACATTTCGCTTGATGGCCTTTCAAACCCCGATACAGCAGCTGCTATTTCTCAATTAATAATGTCAGATCTGACCTCCTGTGCCGGTAGTCGCTACAACGCTCAAGATGGTGATATGTCAGCTAATTCCAGGATAAGTATTTTTGTTGATGAGGCACACTCAGCCATTAACAACCCTATGATTAACCTTCTGGCGCAGGGTCGTGCAGCGAAAATTGCACTGTTTATTTGCACCCAAACCATCTCCGACTTTATTGCTGCGGCAAGTGTTGAAACTGCCAATCGAATTACGGGGCTCTGCAACAATTATATAAGCTTGCGAGTCAACGATACTCCTACTCAGACGCTTGTTGTAGAGAACTTTGGTAAGAGTGCGATAAGCACAAATATGGTCACTTATACGACCGGTTCAGAAACATCTTTGCCGCATAATAACTTCTCAGGTTCAATCTCAGAAAGAAAGCAGACAACTTTAGAAGAGAGTATTCCAAAGGATCTCTTGGGTCAGGTCCCTATGTTTCACATAGTTGCCAGGCTTCAAGATGGCAGGAAGGTTGTAGGCCAAATCCCTATTGCTGTTGCTGAGAAACAAATGAAGCCAAACACAACTCTGTCGGAAATGCTTTTCAAGAAGGCCGGAAAAGTTACTTTGCGTCAAAATCTCGATATCAAAAATCTTAATAAATTTCTAAGGAAGTTGCATTGATGGATGAAAAAATTGTCCTGACGCGCCAGCAAATTTTAAGCTCTGCACTAAAAGTCAGCAAATGTCGCTCGCTCGTAAAAAGGCGCTTTCAGTCTTTGGGTTTAAAGTACGCAGATTCTCAGGAAGTTCGAGATCGGCTAACTATGATAGAAAAAAACGCGTTTCATCATTTGGGAAAATTTTGTCAGAGCAACGATATCGATTCCCTATTCTCCATGGCAAATACCCTGTCTGAGCTTTTCCTTTTAAAGGGAGAGTTGATCACGACTGATCCCTTTGGGGACCGTGAAACCAGCTACTGGTCGGTACCACAAGGATCATGCCATGAATGGATTCAATCACTGACCACCAGCGAAGGTCCTGAACGTAAATTCGTTAGTTTCCGTATTTCTTTCGATAACAATGACGTACGGTGTGATCTTGTAAAAAAGAATGCCCGTATGCTTGGTTGTTATCTTTTGCCTTATTTCGTCGATTTAACACGCACGGTGGGCGCATTCATTAATTTGCCAGGTAGTGTCTCTTTTAAACAAGTACAGCGCATCAAACCCCAGATTCATCCAGAAACAACACATAGTCATATAGTTACTATTGAGGACTCTCCCTTTCTTTCTCGGTTAAAATTTAAAATCATTACTGCCATAGATCAGCTTCCTGACCCTAATGGCCTTTATACAAACACCTTTAACAGCATTATTGACCGTGCACTGCTGACTCATCTCAAAACCGAACAGGAAAAAATAGATAGTCCAAGAGTCTGCAAAAATGTGATTTCGGCTTTTGCCGACTCAACTCTTTCTCTGCCGGTGTTTAACATCGGCCTAAACGAGCAGTACAGATACTGGACGCCGTGGGGCATCAACTTTATAGAATTTTCCCGCCAGGCCGCAAAAGCAAGGACCGCTGTATTTGTTCCTGATGTGGGACAGATCGAGTGGAAAAGCGCAGAGCATAAAGAACTGGCGGAGTTAAGCCTCATCGACCAAATCATACCTAAACAGTACCACTGGCTCCTGGGTATCCCGACGATGTGGCGTAACAACTATTGCAATCACGATCAGAGGCTAGCTCTTTTTCGTGAATGGAGGGAAAGCAATGGCTGCGGATAATACAAGCAGGGCAGCAGTGCTCAGAACAATGCTTTTTTTTGGCATGGTCATTTATTTTGGTTACAGCTTGGCTTTCCAGAATACTGAGGAGCTCAAATATCAGATTACTCAGGAGGTTAATGCAAGCCGGTCCATCATATCAAATGACCGTTGGAAGTCTGTCATTGCAAATAGTGAAGCGACTTTAAATTGGTTGGTACATGACTATAAGTTAATTGACTATCTGAATACTATTCTGATCCCTGACACCAAAAAACCAGCCAGAGGTATTAACATTGTTGCTGAAAAATTTACCTCTATTAATTACACTATGGCCAAAAACATACCCCTCTTACTTTATCAGTCCATTTTCCGGTGGAACTTAATCCTGGGGTGGCTAATCGTTTTTCTGCCCTATCTATTTGCCATGCTAGCAGATGGAATGTACCAGTGGAAATTGAAGAGGTACGTATTTGGTAAGGTTACAGTTCAGTTTTATCGTATTTGGTTTCGAGCATTTTGGGTGATCAGTGCTTTAACGATGGTCTACCTGGTCATGCCAAATATGTCACTATTTAACAATATCGCTCAACTTTTCCCACCAGTCGCTTTATTGATACTGGGAATTGCATTGAATCGCTTGTGGTCTAACTTTCAAAAACTCATGTAAAGGTGGTCAGATGTTAAGCAGTAAAAAAAGGAAGTCCCCTACAAATATCAAAGAATCGCTCAATGATAACGCTGACCGTTTTTATAAGATGTTTCGCATTCATACCACGGCAAAAGTTGCTATGTCGCTAATTGCCATGACCGCTGTAGGGTTTTCTTTCTACAATCTTTACGAACAATGGCAGGACGCTGAAGGGAAGAAAGACCATATAGCTGTAATACGGATTTCTGGCGAGATGGGTACCGGCTCGGAAACGGGCGATGGAACAGTGATCGCAACAGCTCTTGCCAAAGCTTACAATAATCCCCATGCCAAAGCAGTTATTATCGAGGCAGAGTCAGGTGGTGGTGGTCCCTCTGACGCCATCATTATTTACCGCCAGATAAACGCGCTTAAAAACCACCAGCCACAGATTGAACGCGTATCAGATGCCGGTGGCTCTCTTTCATCTGTAGCCGCTGACAAGAGTAACAAAACCGGGAGCACAGAACGTGGCGATGAAGCACGGTCGAAGCAAAACTCCCTCGAAGTACTCTCCAGCGGTACCGGTCGTTTTTTCTCTGATATCGCAGACTCATATAAACCAATCATCGTTAGTGTGAAAGGCATATGCGCATCCGCATGCTATTACGCGGTATCGCCCGCTGATGCAATTTATGCCGACAGTAATGCCCTGATCGGTTCTATCGGTGTGCGTATGGACCACTGGAATCTGTCAGAGATCATGAGCACAGTAGGCGTCAAGAATGAGCCCCTTACGGCCGGTGAGTTCAAAGATGCTCTTGACCCCTTCCACCCATTGTCCGATTCAACGAGGGAGTTCATGCAGAAGGAGATCCTGAACACGATGCATGAAAAATTTATAACTGATGTTGAACTTGGACGGGGTAAAAAGCTTCTCTCGCGTCATGATGCCGATGCTGTTTCTCTCTATTCAGGCCGTGTATGGCCAACACCTCAGGCAGTTAAGTACGGCCTGGTGGATGGAGATCTTACGTCAGTAGAGATCCGTACACGTCTTTCAAAAATGTACTCCACTGACACGTTCAAAAACTACAATGAGCCTCATCGTAATCTCCGTTCTGCACTCGGCATGCTGATGAGCCTGTCTTCAAATATTGAGAGCCTTACCGGTACCACTACCCGCTTAGTAGAATCTGTTAATGCCACCAGCTACCCCTCTGTGAGGTAACATGGATGCTTTCAATCTGCTGTGGAGCATTACGGGGGTAGCTTTCATTATCCTTATTTTCGTCGTGTTGCTGTGTCTGTTGGGATTTATGACCTCTGCCATAGCGGAACGGCGGACTGCAAAGGCAATTGAATCTGGGCTTCCTGAAGAAGCTCAGGGGCTACTTAGTGATCTCACCTTTCAGTTGTCGGCTCATAGCACTACGCAGGTTGATCACATTCTCGTAGCCCCACATGGTATATACGTCATAGAGCAGAAAAACTACGTAGGCAAGCTCTACGGTACTCTGGAGGAAAGCCACTGGCGGAAATGGACTCAGTCCCGAACCCTCAAGTTGCAGAACCCGTTTAAGCAAAACCAGGGGCACATCAGGGCTATTCAGTCTGCTCTTAAGGCTAGAGAACTGGAATGTATCAATGTCGTCATCATAAACGGACGTTGTAAGTTTGATGGCATCAAGCCGGAATGGTTATGTATGGGGATGGACGATTTTATCCATAAAGTCAAACAACGACGAGGGCTACGGTTGTTCACACCGGAGTCTGTTCAGCACATCTGTTCGGTGTTGAAGTCAACAAGGAAGTCGCCAGGGCTCTATACGGACCTTACTCATATTCATAACATAACGACAAAGTACAAAGCCCCGATGAAATTCGAGCAACGAGTAACATACATTCTGCTCAACTTTATCCATTATCTGTGGGCAAGTCTGTTCACTAAGCAGAAGCCTTAGCGCTCTATCATTGGTAAGGCTGTAAAATGTCTGCAAAAGGCCCCATCGGTAAATTGTTGGGGCTTTTTCTTTGCGTAGTTCTGATACGGTTTATCCTGTGGAGCATTATGGCCACCAGCCAGCTGGTGACTGGCCAACGCTTTGTATGACGTAGCCTACTCAGGGCAGGCTATTTTAGAGGGACCGATTTTTATCCGGGCTAATTTAGAAAGAGATAATTTGAACTTAGGCGGGCTGACCACCAGCAGAGAGGTAAATCACTAGCCGGTGATATTGACAGAAGTCGTCAGGGGTTTAACGCCGGAATATTTTGCCAGGCCTCCTGCAAGGTCTGCAAGACTTCTACAAGTGATAGTGACGGCCACAGGACTGTTTCCGTCATTATCACTCCAGGTGGCTCGCACTCTACTGGTACCAGAATTAAAACAACACGAGTTCCTTTTACCTGGTAGGCAAGGTTTACTGCCGGTTGGCGGTAGGAGGCCAGTACACCCTCACCATATTGAGCAGGGTTACTTGCCCAGTTCCGCACCATTGCATACACCTGAGGCATATACCGACTATCCAGATCCCCTTTGGGCCGTCTGAACGGCACGATTTCTTCTGAGCGGTAGGTGGTCGTTGTTGTATTGGTTGTCATCTTTGTCACCTCCCCTGTTCGTCCATTTAGAGTTTTAAGCTGCTTTACACATCACACTCAACTGATTATTTAAGCTGGTCATCGTCTCTGGCCAGCATAGCCCAACCATTCGCCTGGTTTTCGCGGGAGTAAGGATTCATTTCAAAATAACTATCTACCGCGTCGCTGTCCGCAACAGAACTGTTGTTAGCTCTCTTTGAACCCTGAACCACTACAGCATCAACCTCTGCGGCTTTCCCGTTGCGCTGTACCAGGATTTTAACCGTATTGGGCTTACGTCTTGCGAGCAGTTTGTTGGCGATAAAAAGCACAACAATCCAGGCCAAAAGCACGTATAAAAATGTATTCATAATGCCCTCCTTTGTATGTGATTATTATACCTGCTTCCATTGCAGGCCAAACAGGTTCGGTGCATGAAAAATAGACTTCTCTCCGGCGTATAGCAATCTACTTACTGATCTGTTTTCGTATCAAACTGTATGGCATAACCGAGGGGCGTACGTGGTGAGTCAGAAAGTTACTTTTCCGTAATAGTTAATTTCAGATCCTTCTTCCAGTTACGCTTCAGTATAAAACCGATACCCTCTAATTCAGCATCCTTCACGTTTAATACGCTTCACTTTAAGGCAGGGCTTTTCGGTTGAAATGAATTCTTTTTCCGGTTGCTGGACATGGGTTTCATCCTGATAGTTAAAGTTGCAGGCTATCAGTCACCACCACCACCTCCGTCACCTCCTCCACCGCCACCATCACAACCACCAGCTATGCTATTTTCACCATTACAATCACCTCCGAGGGGGTTCAAATGGCTGCTCCCCTGTAGATGGTGTCCTTGCCAGATCGAACCCGAACCAGCGCCTCCTGAGCGTCTTTGCTTGCCCTGAGGCAATTGTGCAGGCTCACCAGCACCGGCGGTACCAAAAATGTCCCGGGCAATTTTATAAAGAAGGTAAAAAGGTACGCCCAGCATCATAAAAAAGATTACTGAAAATATTACACGTTCCATTGATGATCTCCTGTCTTGTGAGAGACCAGTTATATCAGGGTGATTCAGTATTTCCGTTTAGAAAAGAGTACTAATTTGGCCCTGTTCGCTCTTAATTTGCCATCCGGGAAAAAGTCATAGGGATAGGCCTGCCAGAGTCAATAACTTCCAGTGATCTGGAGGAGACCCCGGCTCTCTGAGCCCTCATGGATGGTACGGCTTTACCCCTTGTAAACAGATTCACGTTCCGCAGGACAAACATCGACTACTGACGTCTCATATTTGCTGACGCTAATCCGACGTCTCATTGCCGTCTGCTTGTTTTCTTTAAAGGGTGTATTAGACGAATATCAAATCGGAATGGTAGGGGATGTGTGGGCACCATGCCCGGCCCTCTTTGAGCATCTGAGAGATTGGAGACCTAGCCGGGTAAGATAGCTACTTTCTTACGGGTTACCCTTCAAATCCAAAGACGAAACGGACGCTGCCGTTCTCCACGTGGAGACGCTTTACTTCTTCGACAAATTCCTGGATCACCTCTCCGGCGTTATCGGGTGGTATGGCTGACAAAATTTCTTCCGAAGTCAGCCATGAGTATGAATGTTCACCGAATAAATCATCATCTTCGGACGGTATATCATCAGGTAATCCGCGTAATGCGTGGATAAAAACTGCTGATGTGCTCGCCCTTTCACGATCTACATCAAATCCGAGCCAGGCAAAGTGGAGATATGATCGGTCCCCTTTATAATTGCTTGATAAATTAATCCATTTACCAGGCTTTTCTTCCCTTTGAAATCGCCAGCAGATATCAACGCCCATTAAGAAACTCCATTACTATCGTTCGTATGAGATAACTATCATTTCAGAATACTATGACTTCTTCCCGTATAGAACTAATCGCTCACGCCATTTAGCTACTTACTTTTTTTACGTACGCTTGCAGCGCAGTACCTTGAGAGAAGTAAGTAAGACTGGGCGAAGCCAACCGGTTCCGCCACCTCGCTCACCGGCTTTTAGGCGTAAGCACTGAAGTCAGCCTCCATGCTAACTGGCGAGCCTGCGAAAGTCAGACTCGTTGTTATAAAGCGGCATATCGTAAGCAGTGTCTGAAATGAACATTCGGATCTGCTCAAGCGTCATGCCACAATGAAAACGGGTTACGCTCACATTGGCCCGGGGGAAGTCAGCACAAAATGCATTCAAAACATTCTCATGGACAATACCAATGTTGATTAACGCAGCTGGCCCGTTGTCACGGAAAGATACGACACGGAATCCCCCATACCAGCCTGACTGGGAGAAAAATGAAAATGCACTCGTTGCCAGACCATTAGACAGGTCATAGCGCAATTTCCCGCTCAGAGACTGGCTGTCTCTGCTGTACACGCGATTAATGAAAATGCCGGGACCAACTTCTACCGGCTGCTTGTTGCTTGCTAAACACGGAAAGCCCACCAGCGAAACCTCCCTTTCTCCTAACCAGTTTACCTGATACCCGGCAGTGAGAAAGTCAGTCAGTTCTACGCCAGAAAGAGCATTAATGGCCGCAATATCGGTATCCAAAATATTTACGTTTTTCATATTCATCTCATCTATATTCTAAAGTGCGTTTTTTGTCTATCAGCCCGAGGATTGAAAATTTGAATATTTAATGTGACAGAAAAATACCTGTCACCTTTTCAAAAACTGCCTGCAATTGAATATCGAGAGAGTCCATTTTAAAATCCACCAGCTCAGCTTTATTATCGCAAACCGAATAAAAATAGGAGTCAAATGCGTCTGTATCTTCATCTTTAAAAATACGGAAGGAATTAATTTTATTATGCCCTTCAAATTCGGCATGAATACCATAGCGAACCGAGCCGTCATCGAACTGAACAACCCGTCGTACAGAATTAATCCGGACGTACTGTTTTAAGGCCCTCGCGAAATCGGCATTTAACGCCAACGCTCGTAAGATTGAATCAGCGGTTTCATTCTGCTTTTTACGATCATATTCAAACATCCCACAGCCGGTGTTACGAAAGACCGGCTGAAGAGCATTAACCAGGTTGAAGGAATCCACGTTTCTGTCGTTTCTGTACATGAGATATCTCCTGCCCCTCCGCTATACGAAGGGGCTTGATAGGGTTACTGCCAGGCTGCGATCACTTCTTCGCACTGGAAATGAGATAAGCACTGCTGGAGTAAAAGGGCCAGCACCGCTGTGTTAGGGACGCGATTGTTACACCACGCGTTGAATAGCAGCTGCCATGGACCGGCATAATACCCGGCCAGTTTCTTTTTTTGTTTATCTGTGCAGCAGCTGGAAATGGCCTGCTGATAAAGGCTTTCATTCTCGGCACCAGAGCGTTGTTGCAGTGCCTGATAAATATAGGAGTAGACAGAATCGGAGCAATTAGATGCATAGGCCAGATTGGTTTTCATAATACCTCCTGTGTTTTTGGGTATTATATAAAACTCCGACCTACTGGCTAATAACCCACACTGTAATTTCTTTTAAAAACACAATAAATTTTCAAAATTGGACCAGTGTGGATTTAAGCGAGCAGTTTAAATCTTTATGAACTAGCTTTCAAAGAGGTTGGTTTTTCGGGAAGTTTTTTGCCAGACCAGCATGTTGGTTTTTTTTCTGTAGTGCAGATTAGCTGGTACCTGCCCCTTCTTACCTCTTTGAGCAATGACTGTTTGAAATATGGTAAGCCCAGTTCAAAAACCCAGTAACGACCGTCTGCAAAAACGACTGAATTTTCAACGCCATCCGAAGCCACCAAGGATGCATCATTAAGTAGACGTTCTTCATAATGAAATGGTAATGAAAATGTCAGATATAACGCACAAAGTACAAAGATTCCTGTGAGACTAACTGCCAGTGAACCACAATAACCAGAATAAACATTTAAATTTCTTTTGATAAATTTCTCATGCAAGATTACAAGCAGACAGAATACACAAGCTACCAGCCCAAATCCTACATGCAGATAAAACTGTCTTATTTCATCATTCCAGACGATGTTGTCCCATTTCGTGCTTAAGATTGAACCCAACAAGGAGATAATAAAAGCGGCAATTTGAGAACTGATAAAGTAGGAGAAAGCTGACTTTGAAGTTATTTTTTTCATAGAAACAGGAACCTCTTTACCTCGTTCCTGATCAGAGAAAAGACACAAAACGCACCATGCGCAAAAAACTGCAAGTCCAGATGCAATAATCTCGCGTAAAAACATATTAAACGTTTCCGATAATGAATAAGTAATTACCATATCCTCTCCGTAAGTCTACATATAATTCAGACGTGACAAATAATTAAAGGCATTGCTATTCTATCATTATGCATTGCGTTTAAAATCATTTCTAATTCAGCAGAGTAGCGATACAGGCATTTCGCTATCCTAAAATCTGGTAGCTTTCCATTTCCTTGCTGAGATAAATCAAAATAATTCTATTTATTGCCTATTCGGATGCTGCAAAACCTTATAAATCCGGATGTATATCACTTAACAGTGAACCATTCGGTGACTTGCTCTCCGTGAGGTCCACCGGGTTTATCCAGTAGGGAACATTCTGCTTTTACCGTTTACTGCATACGCGAGCAGGAATTCTGTTGCAGTTCTGCATTTGCCTGCTTTTCCAGTGCTGTCATAACCCGGCGGAGCATCGCCAGAGCCTGAACAGGCGAGCTCCCAAACTGCACTTTCACTTCATCCGTATCATGATCCTGAATCAGGTCGAGGATGTTCACTTCGATCCCTGCCCCGTTTTCATCTTTTGCCGTGCACTGAATACTTACCCGGGTCACCGAATCCGTCAGGACTGGCAGTGGGTTAGTCTTGTCTACGTTGATAAAAGCCTTCTTCATTGCCCTGTTTCCCCTTGTCCTGAAAAAGTTACCGACCCGTCCGGATGGAGGGGTCGGTCAGAAAATCATGCCTGTCCCTTATTCATCTTCTCAGCATGCTTACGCAGGTACTCTTTCAGGTCAGCATGAGCATTGATGATATCGTTCATTTCATCATTGGTCAGAACAAGCGTGTAAGTATCAGTGCTGACAGATTCACCTTCTTTAAGCTTGGCTTCTTCAGCAATACGTTCAAAAATCGGGATCGCGGTGTCGGCAATGACGGTCACGGTCTTTTTGTTCAGAACGCTGGACATGGATGGTGCTTTACCTGCCGGGTTCTGTTTAGGAGCGCTGTCCTTTGGAGCCGGAGCTGGTTCCTGTACCGGTGGCGTAACCAGCGTCTCTGTATTGCTTTCATCATTCAGTTGATCCGGTACCGGGGTGTTAACGGTAGCATTACCTGCCGGTTGCTCATCACCGGAGTTTTCCGGAGTCTGCGGATCTGCCATGCGCTCTTCTACCTTGGCAGCTTTGACGAATTTCAGCGTGTTTTTCGTCGCTTTACCATAGATGGAGATCGCCTTGTTGATGTTATCTACCGCATCCTCACCGCTGTACATATACTCGTCCAGCGCAACGTACATGCTCACCTGATCGCTCACAAGCATGGTCTGTAGTTCAGAAGGCAGGTCCAGTACGCGAACCATCTGGCGAAGATGCTGCTCTGATTTACCACGTTTTTTTGCCAGTTCCGCAAAGGTCTTAGGCTCTTCTTTATCTTCAACAAGACGCTTAATTGAAAGCGCTTCAGCTACGACAGACAGCGCCAGGTTGGAGTTGCCGGTCAGGGTGAAGAGTTCTGCTTTTGAAGCGCTACCGCGAAACTCTTCGCAGCGAATACGAGTAATGCGTTCACGCCCTTCTGCTTCCAGCTGGCGGTTTGCAATAGCGATGGAACGGATACGGCAAGCCCCCTGACGCAGTACAGGTACGCCATTAACCATCTGAACAACGATAGGCGTCACGCTGAACGGGTCTTCCATGTAGGCATCGGCCAGGCTGTTCAGGTGTTCCACAACGTGAGGCATTGAATAGTAGAGCTCGCCCATACCGGCCGTGCGGGTGTTAAAGCCTTCCTGCTCTACAACAACCGAAGGGTCAATGATAAGGCCGTTACCTTTACGGGCACCGTTACCAGTGCGTTCCAGGTAACCACGAAGGCTGATTTCGTTGCTGTTGTTTTTTACTTCAGTTTCGATTGCGGACATTTTTGTTCTCTCTTTTGGTTGGTTGTTTAACTGCGCTACAACACAACAATACCAGGTTCGACATTTTTTCTAATAGGTTGCACAGAAGAAAAAGTAACTTTTCTTAAAAAAAATTCCTGAGACAATACTACTCGATCCGTCCGTTTTAAATCTTCACAACAGTGGGCCGTTTTTACGTTTAAGCAAAATAGCTGGTTCAGAAGGTGAGTCGGAGAGAAAAGTTACTTTTCCGGTTGTCTGGGCCAGTGATGAGAGAGTGGCAGGACAGGAATGGCTAAACCGGTGCGGGTCTCTTGTAAGTCGCAGGGGATTGAGGAGATATAGAGGTAAACCGGTACGTTCAGTTTTTGGATTGAGCCGGGCTTTTGGCCCGGGCTTAAGGAAGCGGAAATTTGAACGAACTGGCAGGTAATGATTTATGCCGCCGACAGCTGGCCGTCAGTGCTTTGCTGTTCTGGTTTGACAGTTGGGGGATAACCGGCAGTTAGCCGCTGGCATTCCGCATCACAGAAAGCCCTGAGGTTGCTGAAGACGGACTCCATGAAATCAGCATGAGCATACGAGTCTACAGGACGTGTCTTGTTATCTTTCATCTTGTTCTCCTCAATCATTATTAAAACCAGCGGATTTAGTTCCTGGCGCTCCATCTGCTGACCGGCTTTCCCAGAGAGCAGCGATGTGTCGGGTTCTGTTTCTCATTTTATCGTTTTCATCGGGCCCATCCGGCCGTATAAGAGACCGATTTGGCATGTTTAAGAAACGTACTGGCGACATTAAAAGCTGAGGTTGGCTTTGGAATAAAAGGATACTTTTCCCGTTTGTCAGGTCTTTCGCTACCGCTGCACGATGATTCTGTCAGGCATTCTGCGCCCTCCTTGGCTGTACATCTTGAAACAAGCGGTGGGATGTTCCCTTCCCCCTGCTCACCGCAGAATAATTGGCAAGTCCCGACGGTCGTTCCGTACGAGCCGGGTCCAAATAATGAATAAATACAACGCCACTTCAATTGTATTGACAATAGAAGTTAGGAGGATCATAGTGTCATTCATGGTGCGGCTTTCGCACCACCGCCCCGGCGGTACCGGGCAGAACTGGAGTACCTCATGAAACTTTCCCGTCAGACGACTTCTGATACTTCTGTTGATGGCCGTTCACGCGCATATGCCTGGGGCCGTGTCCATTATTTCATTATCGAACATGCACCAATGGCTGAGCTGGTCGCTATTGACGAGCTGCTGGAAAAAGCTGGCTGGAGCAATGACGGCTGTCCGAACTATGAGAAAGATGACGAGTTTGGTAATGCTGGTTACAGCTGTGGTTACTGGATCGATATTGACAGCGTGGGAAGCTTCAAGGCTGACTACAAACGTCTTAAGGGTGAGATTAGTGCGCATATCGCCTCAAAGGCGGCAGAGGTGGAGATCCGCGTACTGGACTCGATGTCCGACAAAGAATGTAAAGATGTTGCCTCGGTGGCATGTACTGTTCGCCGTGACTTACGTACGCAGTCCGAATCGCTTCATTCACTGCGTACTATCGTAACGGTTGATCATTACAATCCCTATGTGATCACCAGCCGCCCGCTGAGCATTTCCGCCTGGACACTTATCCACGACTGTCTGAAAACCGGCACCATCAATGACGTCTGTTCACGGTTGAGTTCATTAATCCTGCACTCTGAAGCCGCGATTGCCCGTTGTAAGGGAAGCTCCGACTACTCTTCGGAACACGCTCAGCTATCGTTTTTTGCTGGTAACGACTATGTCACCAGACGCACCCTTGTTGATGCAGCTCACGAAGAGGCTCTGCGAATGAACCGCCGCTTTGATGAACGTATTGCAATGAACGCGGATTCTGATGCCAGAAGGCTCCAGTGCGAATTCAACCTGAGCAACCATGTCGTACAGCGTCGGACCGTTGAATCTGCTCATATCCAGGCAATCAACGAAGACGTCACCCGTTCACAGGCGGAACCACGCTGCCCTGGAAAGCTTCTTCTGAAAATGACCAGTCATGAGGAAGTGCGGGACTCACTGAGCACCTGTTAGTCCAGCGACACCCCCTGCGGCTCTACTACCGGGCCGCAGTCTGCTCCGGCCAGATGGTGCCAGTGGCGTAATGAATTTGTTTAATAAGGCTGAGTATGATGAATAAAGAACAACTAATCGACAAACTGGAACGCGTGGTATGTGGTCAGTACTCCTACGAAATGCAGGAGCTTGCGTATTCGGCCCTCTGCTGCATTAAAGGCACCCCGGACGACTGCGCTAAGTTCCCTGTTACGCGTCCGCTGCCTGACACCTTAGTGGACGTATGGGACGAGATCGGGCAATACCTTGGCACAGGCAAAGCCATTGAAACTCGCAGTTGCGGCGTTTCGCTTCTGCTTCATGGACACTGCTACGATTCAAATCATGTGCTGTACTGGCGCAATGCTGGCGCACTTCCAGCAGCTTGCGATACGCCACTGGCTGGTGGGTCTCGCAAACTGTTCACCTGCTCAGCCTGTGGAGTGGACGGTCTGGATGAACCACCTGAAACCAGTTGCCACTGCTGCACAGAGGGGGCCCACTGGATTGAGAGCAGGCTCTTCACCTCCGGGCAGGCAGACCCTGAAGAATTTAGACCCGTGGCGGTCGTGAAAGAGTGTGCAGGCTCAACGCCGGATGATCGGCTCATCTGGAGCGTGATTGAACAGCTCAACGGCGAACTGGCGGAAGGCGATAAACTATTTAAGCGACGCTGACAGATCACGTCAGCATTTATATCAGACGAACTCCAGAATAATTTAAAGCAACCATGAACATGAAAAAGCCCAAAGCTGCATTACAGAATGCCATGAAAGAAGATGTGCCAGCTGTGACACAGATTCAGATGCGATCTACGGTTTCCAGAAAGGTTCGCTATGTAAAACAGGCAAATCGAGAGGGTCTGAAATTATCTGAGTGGATGTCGCGGCATCTCGACGCTGTCTGTGATACCGCAGATGAGATTCATAAAGGCAAACGCTCAACTCCGGTTGCGCCTGGGAAGATTCCCCCTGAGGTATACCAGGTGATATACGATCAGTGCGGCGGGTTCGTGGAGTGTGATGCTAATGCCCAGGTAATCTGGGAAGCCTGCCGTGATGCCATTCTTAACGGAGACAAAGGGTAAACGGCAGGTATCGCCTGTCATTTTTACCCTTGTGAGGAAAATCCTGATGAACCATGAGAGCCGAACTGTATACCTGAACACGGCCATTGAGGCCCTGTTGAAAGCTGAGGCGGCTCTGAACGAGCTGGCATTAGCCTATGTACTCAAACCAGGTGAAAAGGCAAGCGCATGCCATCCCCGAACCGGTACGCTTTCCACAGCTTCCCAGGTAAGAAAACTTCGCCGTGTTCTAGAAAAAAACAAGTTATGACGGCCCTTATACGCTGGCATAATGTACCGTGCTTCGCTCATCCCAGCAGTATGGGTTTTAAACTCTTCCATTTTTAAGAGTACGGGAAGAGCCTTATTATTGTCGCATACCCTACGGATGCATTGCAGTTCAAACCGCTGTTCGGTGCAATTATTGCTGTATCCGGCGGATTTGAAAATGACAGAAATAGTGATGTAAAGCTCCGCCATTAAAGAAATGCCCCGTAGTTTGGCGAATCAACTTTCTGAATTATCTCGATGAACACCATTTAAGGAAATCGAATGTGTGATTTTTGCAGGGCTGACGAAAATTACTTTCATATGGCAGAATGCGTGTATGACCAACTGGTTAAAGAGTATCCCGTAATGTGGCTGCGGGATTCAACCCGGATCGGGGCCTGCTACCTCTGTCGAGAACTGCTGTCGCCGGAGGGGATGGTCCTGGCGATGCAGAGCGCTTTCCCTGCGAAGGGATGGCGGCTGCGTATTTGGTACAATGAAACCATTGACGAAGAGATAGAACCGCAGCGTGGAGACTGTATTGAGCTGTCCTCCAGGGCGGACGCTCTGCTGTCCTTCATGTCGTTCCAGGAAAAGGTTTAGCGCTGCGGCCCCCCTCACAAAAAGGCGCTTTCCGCGACAAATCTGGTACGACCGGACAACGTTGAGTCAATTCTTGCTTCCCCGCAGAAGAATCCCTATGAAGTAAAGTAGAGGTAGGCATTACGCCCACCAGCAAACCTGATAACTGTTCTTTGCGTAACATCCTCAAACTTCTGGTGCCTTCGTAGACTGCGATGCGAATGCCCATGAGCTGAATTCACCGTATCATTTGACCGGATGCAGCGAGAACAGAAATGACAATGTTTGAACGATTTGCCAGACGGCCATAAAACTCTACTGGGTACAGAATAAGGACTGACCGCAATGGCTACGTTCTATGAGCTACCGACCAGTGAGAAGTCCATTGTTTCCGGTACGTGCCCGGACGAGCACCGGTGAAATTTTTCCCGACTGGATTACGCTAAGGCTTTTGAACGGTTTGCGTGAAGTGGGACTCTTTGGGTCTGGTTCTTGATTTATACAAAAGGCTATATGCCACAAGACGGGAGGAAAAAAGGGTTTCCCCGACTGGAGAAACCCTTTCAAAAGGTGCCGATGGCATACTAATCCACACCCCGAAAAGAGGGGGTTGCCCCCCTCTTTGTCAGCTACTTACCGGATTCGTAGGCCAGGATAGCAGATACCTCCCTTGTTCCGTCTTTCATCCGCAACTCGCAAAGCGAGTTTCGTGTGAGCCAGGTGAATATCAACAGCGTTAAACAAACTATTAATATGCACAAAACAATGGGTTGGTTCGGCATTTTCATGGCCTTCTTCTCCTTGCATTTAAGCAGGCAAGAGGCTACTCTGAATGTGACTAGCATACAGGGGCCTCGGGTTAATTGAAAAATTACTCGGGGCTTTCTGCTTTTACCACAGTCAAACAGTGTTACCGCTGGCTGGGGCAAAAGCCTCCAGCACCAGCGTTATTATACCACCCTGCCCTGATCAGCCAAACACCCCGCCTACATAAATTACTGATTTTTCATTTATTTGACATGATTCACTTCCGGTTGTCGGCGAAAGTCATTTTATACTAAAGAAAAGGGTAACGGGCAGCTGCTGGGTCGGAACATACAGTGCAGTTCCTGCCCGTTTAATTTCCGGATGCAATGGTAGGATCAGGAGGCACTGCTTCCGTTGATTAGGGAAATCTTATGTGCCTGAATACGGCTGTATTCGAGATGGGATGCAATATTACAGATGCGCTCCAGTCGATCATGCAGCCTCGTGTAGGTCAGTCGATGAATACCGGACATTTCATCAAGTAGCCAGCGCTTGATGTAAGGGTTACAGGAAAGCCGGGCAAGATCGTCGTCATCCACTTCGTCAAAGAACCAGTACTGCTCCATCGGGACTACCTGAAATATCCACGGCCGGGGATAGTCCCCTGTGACAACCAAAAACCATGCAAGAAAGCATAGACACAGCTCAACGACCATAAGCATCGAAAATTGCGAATAACTTAGACCGGGCACATAGGGTGAACTATCCGCAACATACCCCCTGAGCAATTCCGCCACAAGGTAGCCCAATAGCGTCAAGGCCAGCATCAGGGTCAGGATTAATCCCCCATTAAACGCTACCGAAGCCTTTTGAACCCGATCAGGTGCTGTCCGGCTGCGATAGTTGGTCACTACTCTTTCTACAAGTGCCCTTATGGCAGCCTGTTCTTTACTGACATCAGCTCCGGAAAAACCGGACGGGCTTTTATTTAATTCAGTCATACCCCACTCCTGTTATGTGCTCTACTTAACAAACACGTAGATCATACAGAGCTCACGGACGCACTCCTGCCAGATAAAGGAGGGAATTTGGCTGTAAGACGGTTAGCCAACAGTTCAGGTTATGCGTGGGATCCGCCCAGTCAGAAAGGATTCCGTTAATAACAGGCAAGGTTAAAGGCAGATGGACGGTGAAATTGTGGGTGCTAAAAGGGGGTATTACTCTTTTTCCTGCATAGCGGTTTTTTCAGCCCGGGTGGCCAGACGAACATTTCCGAAAGGCTCACGGACAAGCAGTGGCTTCTCCTTCTTCCAGCCCCTGATAGCCGTTTCTCCAAACCGACGTGGTGCATTGCCGTTCCAGCGAGCAATCACATGGTTATCATGAATTTCAATAATGACAACGGGGTGGACAATGACCGTTGAAATGGTGGTATTTCCCATTTTGGTACGGGTTACAGACCAAACCTGCATCCCGGATTCCAGCTGGCTGATTTTCATATTATATCCTTAAGCCATCACGAACTGCGCCACAAACAATTAATGTGGCGCAATTTACCATAAACAATAAACATCAGATACCCGTGAAAAGATTTCCCTTTATTTTAAAATTCTTCTGGAGAAAAAATGATATTTCCAGAAGAGGTCAGCGAAATTCAGAAACGGCCATCACAATGGTGCTGCGCTGACGCTGGCGTTCTGCCTTGCGCTGCCTGCGGCGATAGATCTGTTTTGCGCTGACGTAAGGGCAGTCCTCACGGGTATACCAGCAGCAGCCGCAAGGTTCGGGCCGGGGTTTTCCGGCAAGTCCAAATGGTTTCATCAAGTCACCTTTTTAATGTTTTTAATGGAAAGATACTTACCTAACCCATTGTTTTATAGGAAATAACGTTGTTGCATAAACAGATACAGATAACCCTCAGGAGAAAACATGCAAAGGTTATCAGTGATAACCGCGTCCAGATACCGAGTGTCAGTCTGTAAACGTTTTATCACCAGAAAATGTGCTGCCGCAGCCTTAATGCCAGAACTACCGTTTACAACATTATGTATACCCGCTTTGAATAACGAACGAGCATGAATTACCTTTTCCCGGGCCGCTTCGATCTCAGCATTAATAACGCATTGCCGCGCCTGGATGACTGCCTCTCCGGTTAAATCGCGGAAATTCATTAGAGATGTGATCATGATTGACTCTCCAGATTATGTGGAATCATTATAACAACTGGCACCACGCCACAAATAACCTGAGATAAATTCTTTGAAATATTCCTATATATAAGGAATTACAGTCGGAAAAGAAACAATGAAATAGCGCCGACCGCTTAAAATCGATAAATTAAAATGGACGGCACTGGAATGAAAAACTGAAAGTAGTAAGACCGTAATTATCCTTCACGGATGTAAGCTTTAAAAGAGGAGTACTGGCAAAGCTTTGCCAAGTACTTCGGCGGTTGTGTCTACGATTTTACGGATGTCATCGATCTGCGAAGGCTTATTCAACACCACCGTAAAAAGCTCTCCTTCGTTATCAGCCTGCTCGCAGTTTCCGTATCGGCTCCCGTCGTACAGCTGCACAATACGTGACATAGAAGACTTTGTTTGTTTCATGGCTTTGCACCTGCTTTTAGGCAGTTTGGTTACTGGTTATCAGAAGCTGGTTTCATGCGCTTCCGGCTGGGACACGAACTGGTATTTGACGCCGCCAGGCACACCTACTGCTTCGGCAATAGAGTCGCAAAGCCGCGATAAATCATTTAGTGTCATCGGATATTCAATATCTACTGAATATAAAGCACCTGCATTTTCAGCATCTTCGATGTTTTTATACTGGGCACTAAATATAGCAATGGTCTGAATTTCGTGGTTATGCATGAACCGGTCCTTATTAAATTATAAAAGCCACCCGAGAGTGGCCTGAGTGGAAACTTAAATCTGTGAAGTATATTTGAGAGATTTTTTGCGATCCAGATGCCGGGCAACAATGGTTCCGATAACAAGTAGCGTGATGACCGCACTGAAGAAGGTGCTGTCAGGGACGCCCTGGAAAAAATCACTGAAACTGTAAACAATAAAAATCAATGCGCAAAAATAGAAAACGATACGAACATAAGGGGTAAAAAACATTTTCATCGGTTGCCTTCCATTCAGGGAGAATTCTCAGTAATTACATCACACCTGAAGAGAAACTATTTTCGTATAAATGAGCATTTTCGACATATCAGAGGGGGGTTTTACTCATAAATGAGGTAGTAAGGGTCACACTTGAGATGAAAGTTACTTTCCTGGCTGCGAACGAACTATCTCAAATGTTAGAGGTGTGCGTTCGCCTTAAGAGCTTCATGCCCTGAGGAGCTCAACTTGAGCCGATAGTATAAACCTGGCTCCAGATGCCTTACTGGCTGGCATAACTCCACGAGGCCCAGCCGGAACAGGACCGGAGAGCTCCTGCACGTCACATCATCAGGATTCCCCATAAACGTACGCCGTTCTCTGGCCCGTCTGAAATTGCCAGAGATATCATAGATCGTGCCGGATGCCATCCGTCTTAACACGTAAATCTGCGCCCTTGTAAGCTTCTGGGCGGAACTGCTTAAACCTGACATACCTTCCCGGCCTTATATAAAACAATCCGCCAGCAGCTCGACTGGCGGACAATGTTTGACTGGATACAGCAAGGACATACTATTTGCTGACAAGTTTGATATTGGTTTCACTCATTCGAAGTCGAAACTCCTGAAAACCCTGCTCTACCGCTAACTCCAGCCACTCAACGGGAATGGTATAGCTACAATCAGACCCACCCAAAGCGGCATCACAAGCGTAATCCCAGTCCTCATCCAGTTTTGGATTCATCCCCTGGGCGTAAGCCACAGTATCGCGGGATGCGGGAGAGCCCTCAAGCTCAGCATTAGTGATCAGGTATACACCATGACTGTGCGCGAGAAGCACTTTTGGCACCAGATGTGTGCTGGCAATTTTTGAGGATGAGGGAAAGAAAACCCTACCAGCTTTACGCGCCTCTTCTTCAGTCTGTCCCTCAGCGTTAAGGAGGGCTCCCCCCGGATAGCATGCCGGGTCATAGATCTGATCTGGGGTGACCGAAAACGTTTTTGCGGTGCGAATTTCTTCGATCAGTTTATTGATATCTGCCATTTCAAATACGAGAGTGGTCACAGGCTTACTCTCCCTCTTCAGTGGACAACATCAGATACTTTGTTGCCAGCAGAAGCTCTCCCACATCCTTGAGGGACAATTCAGCTTTGCCTTCTACGGCAAGCTGCAAGCGCTGTCGAATTGCATGAACAGAATCTGAAGATAAAGATGCCATTTTGCGCAAAACGGCATTAGCCTTTTCTACAGCAGGATACAGAATTTCTGAGTTGGTATTATCTTCGTCATTATCAAAGATAATTTCAGAATCCATATTGATGTTATCTTCAAGCCAGCTTGAAAGCACTTCAAGTAATGACATCACCTTTTCAATTTGCATATCGCCTCCTCTGTTAACATGAAACAAATATAACAAAGTGGCTTACCCGGCTAATAACCTGAGCAGAAAGTTTTCGAACTTAGTTTGAAAACAAGTTTTCTGCTCAGGTTAATGTTAAAGTCGCTGGGTAAAAGATAAAAGGCACTGAAGATGATTTAAGCATCAAACAGACTAAATAGGATTCCGTCTTTTATAACGCTTTTAAAATAGAATGAATGAAATATAAATTTTGCGTTTAAGAATGAACGCTGTAGAGGATGATTTATCCAGTGATATGCAGTTTGTGGCCTTTAAAAAGGCTTTATTATGGACTTGAATTGCAAAGAGAGCACCGACATTTTTCTGGGGGCTCCCGCAGAGAAAAAGCTGTGAGGTTATGAAGACGTATAGGAGGTATTCGGCGAAATACTGTATGGCCACAGGAGAGCTTCAGCACCCATATCCTGCCGCCTCGCTCGCCTGTGGTGATTTCAATATGTTCTACGTCATACCACGTAGTTGTATTTCTCACTTTGTTTATGCTTCCTGACACCGCGTGAACGCAATCTTCGTCTGGATGCGTTCATAGATGGAAAACTGCCTTTCAATGGAATCGGCATTAGACAGTAATTCATGAAGCTCAGCAGAATCTGTATCAGGAACGATAGCGACAGAAACTCCATATTTACGCCCAGTTCTGATCAGGTGCGCAAGTTTTTCCTTCTCTGATTCTGTGAGCATTGCCAGATCCCTTCCGGATACCTGCTCGATAAATGGACCAAGGTTTTTCGGAAAAAAGGGTTCGGCATCAGAATTATGTACCGGGAGCGTTTGCGGCTTATCGAAGCTATTGGACATGAAAAGAACCTTTATAGTTAGAGAGGTGGAGACTGAATGCGTAGCCCATTAAAATTAGTAGTGCCACACTCGAATGCTAATCATACTTTATGATGGCTATGGTAGGAATGGCCGTCAACTTAAACCGCCAGAAGCGAGCCATTCACCGTTAAAGTAACTTTCCCGTATGATGTTCTTTTTATGGAATGAGTTGTTCACACTCCTCTTTAAGAGCCGCCCTGGAACGAGATCGACAGACTTTGCTTAATGAAGAGCGTAATTGATGTTCATCAACCCCATCAGCGACAAACTGACCAATTTTCTTTTCAAGACGCTGCATTGCCTCATAAAGCTTGGCATCAGTATTATTTTTAAGAAACCTCAGTATATAATCAGCAATAATTTGAACAGGAGTAAAGTTACACATCATGTATCCTTAATAAGTTGTGTAAAAATAAAACCATAAAAAACATAATCAGAAGTAGATTATTATACTTGAGTAAGCTTTTCAGCTAACAAGCTGGAGAAGCAGATTCCGGTAAATTACTACATATTTGATAAAAGTTACTGAATAAAAAAGCCCAGCGTACCGGGCTTTCATTCAATTTGATTCTAAGAATCTGACTCGCCGCCTGATTTTTATACCAAGAAGAGCGAACAAAACGCCAACGAATGCGACGGGACTACCTACTTTAAGACAATTAACCGACGCTTTTGAAAAGGTATGTGATTTAGACATACGTTTTTGCTCATAACGAATCGCAAGTGGTGAGACGGATTTATCTAAAGCTGTCTTTTCCAATGCATAACGAACTTTCACGGGAATATTTGACTGTAATACACCAGACATATACGCCCTAACAACATTCTGTGTTAACTTCACATCTGGCTTGCCGAGTTTTATATGTAGTTGCGCCTTTAAATAGTTTACAGATACCTCTTCGCCTGAGGGCCAATTACTATCATTTAAATATGCGACAAGTTTATCGTATTTTTCATGTTTTACATATTTCTTGATAACCTTTACAGTCGAAGCTGAAGTGGCATCAGTCTCTTCCGAACCTAAAGCAGATGTAAAAACTGACAAGCCGATAAGAAAAGCGCCAGCAATTAGAAGCATCGGGAATATCTCACCTATTTCCTCCCCCTTTAAAATTTTAAAGGCAGTTGAAGAAACTACTAATAGCCCCATAATCCCTAATAGCAACTTAGAATATGTAGTTAGGAAGCCTCCAAATGCATCGCCAAAATCCGAAACCACTAACTTATCTTCACCTTCAGATGAATTGAAGAATGACAAGGGCACATCAATATCAAAGTCCAGAACTGAAGGTGAGAGGTGTAATGACAGCAACCACAAGCAAAGACCAAAAATCATTATCAGCAGGCCCGCACCAAATATCGCGAAACCTGAATTTCTAATCTTTATAGACCGGTGAAAAAGAAATGACAGTTCACGGGAAAAATCGTCACTACTCTTAAGGTTACGCACCATGATCTACCCCTTTTTGTGTCAGTCGGGTGCGCAAATTCTCACGCATGGCAAGAACCTGTTTTTCTGTTTCCCTGAGCTTAATAGCCCCTTCTCTCTGGATTTTAACAACATCGCCAACCGTCTGGATAAGCGTATCCTGCACCTCTTTAAGGGTGCTTATATCAATAACCAGCCGTTGGTTTGCTTTCATAGTTTCTACTGCATTGCGATGCAGTAATTTTGCATTACTACGGAGTAACTCATTGTTGGCATTATCGATATCATTGGCAAGATTTACAGCGTTACGCTGTCCATTTAGAGAAATGGCTAACAGAAACTGACGCTTGAAATTAGGGACAGTAACCTCTTTGACGCTATGAAACTTGTCGATAAGACTTTGGTTATTTGCCTGTATAATCCGTACCATTGGCAATACTTGCATAGCAGACTGCTGAGAAACAACTAAATCGCCAATACGTTTTTCTAAATTAGCAATTAGCGTATCCAGATCAGATACTTCCTGGAACTTAGCAGGATTGTTACCAACATTAGCTCTGAGATTTTCTGCTTTTAATTGTAATTCTCCCAGCCTTAATTTACCGGCAGCAATATGTACACCTGTTAAGTGGTGTTCTTTAACGACTTCATCAAACATTTGCTGGAGCGAAATATTATTAGAACCGAGGCTATTCTGTGTAACTGAAACCTCTGAAACCAGAGCATCGATTTGTTCACGAGTTGATTCAAACTGTGCGGCGAAATTCTTCCCACGGGTGCGGATTTTATCCAACAAAGGGCCAATAACTGGCAGATTTGAACGACTTTCAGTTAAGTTCGAGATGTTTACATTTCTTGCAAGGTTGATAATTTCAGTTAATTTGCTCCCGGCTTCGTCTAAATCTTTATTGCGAATTTGCTCAAGCAGGCTATCCGCATAATTAGCAGTGTTTTCCCCCATTGCCCGGCCAAAACGATAAACTGTTCCTGGATCATCGGCATTAATGCATTCCGCGACGGCTTTAATCTCTTGTTCATCTTGCTCATTCAGCCCGAACTTTTCCAGTTCAGCGGAAGTCAAAGTAAAAGCAACAACCTCAGTTTTGGTGGTCAAATTATTAATCATTTTTGGAATCCCTCTAAATTTTGTCGCAGGCTTTTTAGAAGAGCCTCGTGGGCCTGATTAGCTTTTCTAACAATCGTAGGGTCAGTGTTATTTACTGATAACAGCGAAAGTGTGTGTTGCCGCCATACTGGAACCAGGACTTTTATAGTTTCGTTAAAGCGGTCAGCAATATCTATACAAGTCCCGCGAGTGATTTCCATCTGCATGGCGGCCATTTCATGAGACGCAAGCAGTGTTGCCAGGTTAGCTAAACGTCTGGCAAATCTTTCCCTCGGTTTATCGAAGACAAGGCTTAGATCGTCACTATTTTTTTCTTCGGTAGAATCCCTAAGGAACTCATGGCCTGCCTGGATAAAAATTTTAAGGCGTTTGATTTCTGACACATATGTTTCAAGCAGCTCTTCTAAAGCCAGTAGCGTCTCATTCACATGTGTCAGATATCCGTTCCCCTCATTAATAAGATTTTCCACCTTCTCACGTGCGTGTTGGTAACGAACGCGCTTTTCAAGGTGTTTGCCCGTAAAGCGGGAAAACCAGGATGGATTGCTACTGATAGAACGTGGATCTGCCTCCGCTAAGGCACTTACGATACGGTTCAAGGCTCCTGATAAAGCGGTAACTGCGTCTTTCTCCAGAAGATTTGAATACTTATCCATAGCCTTCGAAGATAAAGCCGAGTCGCCGTAATGGCTTATTGCCCCAGCATTAAGCAGAAGACCGGGTATAAATTCTTCTTTGAGTTCTGCTATCGATATGTTGCTGCTGTCAGTTGAAACGTTCATTTTTGCCTCAAAATGGTTATCCATGACAGCCTATCATTTACCGTTCTGCTGATTTTTCGGTTAAAGCGCCAAAACCTGGGTTTATCCGTTTTCGAGGCAAAAAAATAGAATCTGATCCTCACGTAACCCTTTGCCATTCTGATTAAAGGAGAAGTCCCCTACTGTCTGTGCACTGAATTCAGCACTGGATGAAGTTAGGACATGAAGTGCACATAGATCCCCTGCTTGACCTACCAATCACCGCCTTCAATGTTTAGATCTGGTGACCTTACAGCGACCATTTCTCTAACCGGATGGTCATTGTTGTCGTGGCTGCTCCCCAACAGCAGGCTTACCGTTCCGCTGGCAGAGTAATACATCGCGTCAGGAAAGTGCTCCCTGACCTCCTAAAGCAATTTGTTCATGCTGTTAGTTAAACGATAAAAGCGTCGGGCTGCGTTCGGCATAGCTTCTTCCAGGAGGTCAGAAGCATCAATCTCACGGCCGTTTATAACGCGGAGAATATCTTGCTCATCCATAGGTTACTCCCAGGCAATAAATCAAAGTGGCCAGGCAAAAGGAGACTCGCCTGGCATCAAAAAGAATAAAAGGTCGTTACGAACTGATAATGATGGCCTGGTCAGTTTGAGGAAGTCGGTTTCCTCTGATGAATGCTGGATGGCTTAAACGAGCAGATGACATGGTCATCGCCAGAAATGTCTCTTCACGCGAACGCAGCAATTCCCCCCATGAATAGGTTTCCCATACGTCGTGGGAAAGATCGGATTCCTTTATGTACCTTGACTGCATTGTTGGTTCAAAATCGACGGGAGCTAGACTGTCATAGGATGGATGTACACGGTACCCCAATTCTTCCTCCCTCTGATGGTATGCATGTGCCAAAAGGACATCATGGGAGACCAAGTCATAGTCTTTGTCCTGAACGAGCGTTTTTACGGTATGACTAATTTTTCCAAAGCCTTCAATTTCCCAGATTGTTATCATTGTGAACTCAGTTAAAGTCCGTGGGCTTTTTACCAGAAAGCCATTTAATGCACGTCGCCCCTTCAACATGACAACGTGGTAGGACTTGTTGGGATAAGGTTTCATTGCCACCAGCGAATCAGCTTTAAGCTCAAGTGACAATTCAGGTACAGAAACTGACACGAGAGTACACTTGTTTTTCATATGGTGAAGAATACGGGGCACAAGATGCAGATACATCATTTTCTCCTTTGAAGGATATACCAGGCAGCTCCTCAGCAGCATCAAAATATTTAAATCACTCTTTAATTAGTAAACCACTGCTGATTAACTTCTTTTATGTTTCACAGAAATTATTCGTTTTGTTTCTGTTCGTTATACTGCTCAAACCAGAAGACGACCGGTTTTTCTACAATATGAAGCAACCCAAAACGTTCTGCGGTACGGAAATTCACGCTATATGCGCGAGCCCGTTCAACCTGTTTGGTAATTTCTTTTCTCATTCCTTCAACACTAAAAGCTCCTTTAAAAAGGTTGCAGGGGGCGCATGATGGAAATAAGTTTTCTATAGCATGCAGTTCAGGGTGCATAACCTTACCCGTACTTCGGGCAACATGAGTTACGCCGCTGCCGACAGGGGCTCTCACCAGTTCAAAGTCGCGTCGAACAGGCTCAACATGATCGGCATGCCACCCTTTTTCAGGAAGCTTGCAACCACAATAGGCACAACGCCCCCCAAATTTCATTCGCAGCTCAGCTCGCTGTATTTTAGAGATCTTATTTTTAGGTTTTGAGAACCTACCATCAGGTGATTCAGCTTTGGATAACTTTGCTGAGGGCTCAGGTAATTCAACTAAATTCCCGTTGATATTTATCACCTTGACCATATCATTTTCCGCCTTTACTAAGCTCACGGGCACAGGAACTGGCTTAAGTAACCGCTAAAGATAACAGCCACTGACTGCATCTACCCAGACCTTCTGTTTATACTCAATAGGCCACCCCTCTTTATCTGCCCGGATGACGCAATCATTTACCGTGGTGCGTGACCGGATACGAACATCAAGCGGAAGCGAATCGTTATCCACACGAGCCTGTGCCTCATTTAAAATGCGTAAAAACATCTCTTTGGTCATTCAGATACCCCCTCAACTTTGCGAATTTTGATCAGATGAGGGCGACTCAGTTTACAAAGTTGTTCTGTCGCTTCATCAATCGAATTGAACCGATGAGCCTCTTCGATATTTAAAGTCCAGTATTTCGCTTTCCCTTCTCCCAGATCGGACTCAAAATAATTTCGCTTTACATCCATTTTTTTAGGCCTGCCATTTATCTTGACGACATTATGTCTGTCATCAAAAAGAAATTCGTCCCCCTCAAAAGTGATTAATACAAATGGCCCCTCAGGCTTGGAAGTCCGGGAACTTTCCATTTTCAAAGTCATACTTCAGCCTCTCGATAGAACTCATGAAACGTCAAATTAAAATGGACTCACACCACACTGATTCAGTATTCCTCCTGAACCCCATTAGGCTCTGTTGTGATTTCATATTTAATTCCGCCAGGTGCTCCCACAGCGTCCGCGACCGACTCACACAGCAGCGAGAGATCGTTGAGGGTCATTGGGTGTTCAATGTCCAGCGTGAAGAGTTTCCCGGCTTGCTTGGCGGCTGTCTTGTCAGCATGTTCGGCATTAAAAAGGTATACGGTGTGTTTTTCCTGAGCGGGTGTATTTTGATTTTGCATTGATGATCCTTTTGTTTAGTTCCCCGATTCCGGGGGTGAGTGAATTAATTTAAATTTATATTCGTCTGGTTTAATTAGAACGTTTCCACGCTATGCGTAAACAGGTAATGCAAGGGCTGTATCAACAGGATTAAAGTTACTTTTCTGGATGCAGCAACGCTTGGACATGATGTCCACATTACATCACGATCAAAGCTAAGTTTTTTTTGTATAACCCCTCCATTTTCGTGTGTTTCGCGTTTCAGACGCTTATACGACCTGCTTGACCATCCTCATCAGAAGGCGGTTTAACAGTCCTTTCGCTGTCGGGCGATTGCTATCGACATAGTAAAAACCTGTTTTGGTCGTACCGTGAGCACTGCTCAGCACCCTCAGTTCCCAGATAACGTCACGGATAACGCCGCCATTTTCTGGCTTAAGGCATTCAGATAAATGGCGCATGAAACGAGCTCTTACGGCACGGTAATAGCGGAACTCCTCTGGCTGGTTAGTATTTTCTTTCACCCGGAGTCGCTGGTTACACAGAGTTAGAACTGCATCCATCATTCCCGCCTTCAGCTTCGCCTGGATCGCACCTTGTTGCTGTTCCCTCTCACCTTCGAGTAACGTTAAAATTCTTTCTCCGAGTGCCGTCTTGTTGTGTACGTGCAACTGAACACAGGCAGCTACGCATGCCCAGAATCTGAACTTTTTTATCTGTCCACGCAATTTCCGGGCTACAACCTGACGGTATGCAGAATCACTGAGTATTTTAAAACGCCGACTGGCAACCAGCTCTGGAAGCGACACTCTGTCGCCTATCCCCAGGCGGGAAAAGGTTTGTCCCCGTTGTGCGAGACGATGATAGACAGCGCCCTTGCCTTTTGAAATTCGGACCGCGCCATAACGAAGAAGATACTGAGCAGCAGTCGTTGGAGTAAACTCACCGTCAGCGATGCGCTGGCGTAACCCGTCGTATTCATGCCAGATAATCCAGGACGCCGTATCTTCTTCAACAGTCAGCTCATCCTCTTCCTCGAATGCCACGACGACAGAACTGCTCTCTCCGGTCTTTAGGCTACGTGAAGCCCTGGGGTCAGCCTGCCCGTCAAAATAGGTCATCAGCGGCAACGTATCAGTCAGTCCATCATAAGCTGTACCGAACCGGCCTCCGGGCAGTTTCATCCAGAGTGGAGCTGGCATTGGTGTACGGGGCACAGGCTGCATGTCAGGCTCATCCTCAAGAAGGTCCAGATCGGCCTCTTCCCAGACCCTGCGATAGATCTCAATTGCCCGAAACGGGCGAGGGTTGAAACAGTGCAACGACCAGAGGAAATCAACGTGGATCACGTTTGCTTCCTGTACAAGCCGAAATTGTGGCTCAGCCATACGACGGTTATAAGCCGTATCGTCAACCTCGCCGGAAAGTAGCTTTCTGCGATGCTCTGCCGCACGTCTTGCTTCAACATAATCAAGGCTGCAACAGGCATGAAAAAGACGTTCAGTCAGGGACGAAGAAAAGATATTGGGTTGAAGACGCACATATCCGCCTTCGAACACTTTACGACCGATATAATCCCGCAGGCTCCAGTCGTACTGGATCTTAGAAAGAAATCGCTGAAGACGACTCAGGCCAGCCTGATAACCGTATTTCTCCGGGTCAGTTCGAAGGAGCGTTTCCATTGAATGGTCAACCCCTACTGCTGTGCAAAAGGAGCACCCATATCGAGCCCCACAAGCTGATGTTCGAGTGGGTTTCTCCGGCGACCAGATACACTCCCCGGTGGCGTCTTTATAAAGCGTTGCCAGGCTGAAGTTATCCGGCATAAAGCTTGGTAAAGGGAAGCGTGATTCGGAACCACAGGCCATCAGAAAAGACCAGATGTCCTGAGTGCGCCACTCCTTTACCGGATAGAGTTCACCACCGTGCTCAGTCAGGGTTACTTTCCTCGCCTGCCCTCCCATTTTGAGGATATTTCCGGCCCTTCGGGCACTTTCATCATCCCTGGAGCCCAGCATCAGGCATACCCTGCTTCGAACGGATGCCGGGGCGTTTTTCAGGTAACGAGCTTTGGCCTGGCGCAGGGGCGCGATTTTGTAGTCGGTTGAGCACTGTCGGGTAGAAGAATTAGTCCAGGTCGGAAGTCCGCGCTCAGTCAGAATGCGGCCGACCCAGCTCTGCGTAAGAGACGGTCGGGCGACAAGGACTGTGACCGGTAGCTGGTGTTCAGCAATGAACATTCTGAGCTGGTTGAGAACCTGTGAAGCCTGATAGTGCATCTCAGGGTTTTCGATCAGCGTATCGGACATCTGAATGAAATGATGTTCGCTGATATTTGTGCCGTTACGTACTGCCCTGATCAATGCCATCAGAAACAGGTGCAGAAGAGAATGGGAGTCTTTGCCGCCACTGTATCCCACGCACATTGTCCAGCCGTCCGTAATAGCCTGATAAATAGCAGATGTGGCTGACATGACCAGAGAAGAAAGACTCACAGTCTCCTTTTCATCGGTATAGTTCAGATCGGCATCGGTTGTCAGGGTCTCCCAAACATCCGCCCATTTATCATGTTTCAAAATGGCAGCATTAGCCGCCTCAGGAAAAATAACTTCTGAGGATAATTCAAGGAATGAGTCGCTTTTTTCAATAAACATATATTTTCCTGAACCACGGTATATGCTGCATCACTGATATTATTAGAACTTTAAAATAACTACAGCGCAACCATTTAGCGAAATTATATTAAATCAAAATCACGCGGATTTAATGTCAATATATATAAAAATAATCCATTGTAATTTAATCACCCGGCACAGCTATTAGTTATAGGTTGGCGGCGTAATAAATGCCGTATTATTTGTTTTCAACTCAGACAGCGGAATAAAAGGAGTGTTAAGAGTCATGTCATCACCACAATGGCGTGGTAGAGCTGAAAGCTGAAATGAATCTTTCATCACCCTAATAACCGGGCATTCCGTACGTGCTGATGGCATTACTTCCCGCAGCATCGCTTCCTGCTTTATGCTGTCGCTATGCTTATATTCATCCATGTCTTTTATTTCTTGAATTTCATCTTCACCACAAAATGACCAGTTAGCGTCATAGAAGTAAAACTCAGTTAAATGAAGATCGTTTTCTTTCACGTATGCCGCCAATTTGCGGATACGCTGTTCAAGCATTGTATCTATCCGTAAGGAAACACTCTGCGGAACGTCACTTGCAAATTCATTGATACAATCAACGGTAGAAACTATGAATTTATTGGTCATGGCAGGCTCCAGGCCACCGGGGAAACCGGTGGCTACGGTAATTGGCAGGCTTAAGCGCCGCAAAGGGTGTCAAGGGAAGGGAGAAGCTTGCTCAGCTTGTCGTAATCGAGCGGAGACAGTTCTGTAACGAGTTCGACCGAAAGACTAGTGTTGTCTTCTTCACACAGAATATAGATTCCGTCTTCTGGCTCTTTTCCGGCACATGCCTTCAGTCGTTTGTTAACGACCTCCTGGGCTGAATCCGCTACGTCGCAGCTCAGGACATAGCTTGCCACATAGCTGCTCTCACCGTGGTAATGCGTCACTTTACACAGAGCATACTGGATACCGGCTTTGTGAGCCTCATTCATGAGACGAGAAAACTGACAGCCATCCTGGTAATAGTGGGTATCCTTTGTGACCAGAATAGTCATACCCCCAAATTCATCTGTCCGGCTTTTACTGCATGTAAATGCAGCAGTAATTGTTACCATTTCCGAGAGGTCGAATACCGACAGCACGGCAGTTGTGAGGCAAATTGCATGGTCAAGATCAATGGTCTCTCCATGAAAAACTGCCAGCCCACTGCTGGTAACTTCTGTTGCGAACAACAGTTCATAATTGCAGTCTGGGCAGGATGGTTGCCCAAAGCTCGGCTCAGAAGGGTCATACTCAGGGTGGTTCTCGATAATACTGAGGATCAGCTTCTCAGTCAGAGAACAATCTGTCAGTGGCTTATCAAGCAAACGCTCACCTTCTGCAATTTCTGCTTCGGTAACGAATGTGATTGCTTCTTGTGCCATTTTTGCCTGCTCCTGAGTGCAGGGAATAATAAACGACGCCTGAGTATAATTATCTGCCACAGTTGACTCCTTGATTATTTAATTAATGTATTTGATGAGAAGATCATAACAAATACACTAATACCAACTAATAACCTGAAGGCGTTTTTTTAGAAAAAATATTAAGAAGAAGAATATGAACACTACCTCATCTTAAATTAATATCATTCAGGATTAATATTCATTTTTGCAAATAAAAACCGCCAGACGGCGGCTTTTATAAAGAGGGAAATATCATTGGAAGTTGAAATTACTTCACGGCAGGCCGACAAATTACGCGACTGCTGTGAGCTGAAGCGAAACTTGTAGAGGAAACTATAATCACCTTTTCTAAGTCGTCGGCACTGTCAGCAATATGATGCCGGAAAGCCTCCTCTGCATCACCAGGGGAGTCGGCTTCGACCAGGTAGGCCTGATCATCATCATCAAACATAATGCGCCCGGAAATGAGATAAAGTCGGCTCAAATCTGGCGTTGCTGCGCTCGTGCTTCGTTCGTTCAGATTCATTTTTTCTCCGTCTGTTGCTCGTAAAAAGAATGACGCCGGTTTAAAAGGCGTCGCCAGGGTTCGGGCTAAAACGCAGGGTTGCCATCGAGGAAGCTCATTGGCTGGCCAATAGCGGATGCCACCCTGAGAATTTCACCTGGTGTGGCATAACGCAGCATTTCAGAGCGTCCAAATTTCTGATACTCATCTACTGACATCTTTCTCCACTCTGGGTGAGGATCTTTTCCGCACAGTGACCAGTTGCTTTCAGAGGAATCACGACGGAGAACGTACACATCAAGCGAGGCTGTAAGCCCACTTCCATATCCCCGCTGCGCTACAATACGAACCTGAGAACCATCGTCGCGTTGCAACGTCTGGGTTAATTTCGTGATAGGATCCTGAGAATGCATGCCATTTACCTCGTTTTCAAAAGATTTACCGTAAGTAAATGATACCGAATCGAGAATTCTGGCTAATAGGTCAGAAGAAAAAATAATGAATATTTTTGAAGTGTAGGATAATGATTAGAATAAAATGGCCTGAATAAATCGCTAGCGGTTAAATCCGCTTATTTCAGAGAAGCTCTGATTTAGTAGTTAGGGAAAACGATGCGGTGAAAAGTAACTTTTACACCGCAATTCAGAAAAAAGTTTCAATTAGTCACATTACGAATAACCCGGCTTACTTTCGCATGTGCGTTCCCCTGGATGTTAAAGTAAAGCCCCTCAGGCAGACTCGTCGCCCACTTAACTCCTCGCTCAGCCATACGCTTCGGTGTTTCCAGCCAACCACGAGGAATATTGCCCGTAACGTCACCGATAACCCGTGAAATGCATGCTGCTACCCGGATGCCGCCGGGAATATCGCATTCGGATTCAACAATATGCATAACCTCAAATAAAGCACCATGCCGCTGGACATGATCGCCAATGTGCAACTCGATAGGAGAAACCATTTCTGTATCTGACTTCATATCTGTCCACCTTTAATTTAGAAACCGTCTAAATTACCAATATAGTTAATGTACCGGATGTTAATTCAACAAGTTCTGTATCACAACCATCAGTTTTTTTTGTTGGGTCTATATCGGAGAAACAAGTGAATATTGAATACACTCGTTAATACAGACAACCGGAAATGAATGGCACCCTAATTATCTCTGCGGCGTATGCTAAGCCGTTAATATTGTCATTTTATGGTAGAAACAATGCAAAATGAATAAACCGCTTGTCGCTTCAAACCACTTTATCAAAACCGTTAACTTGCATTAAGCCCGATACAGTTCGGCGAGCTCGTCCAGCATGGGGTTACTCTTATATCCCGGTGCGGCCGTAAAAAGGTTTCGGGAAATCGCCAGCCATTCCATGATTTTGTCCGTCGCCAGCCAACGTCTGCCAAGTCGCTCGGCTGCGATGGGAACTTTATGCAGGCCAGCGAAGGGATCTACAACAAGATCTCCCGGCTCTGTCAAAAACTCAATCAGAAACGCTGCAAGCCTGGTAGGAGACGTTGCACCATGCAGCGGAAAACCTAGCTCGCGGGCAATGGAATGGCAAAATCTCGTATCAGCGCAGCTATTGCCGTAAAACAAAGTATTTTTGGGGATCGTTCCTTCTGTTTTATTTCCAAAGGATCCGCTTTTAAGCTGGTACGCCCCATCACCATAAAAGGTCGTGCGATTTTCACCGCCTGCTGCCTGCAATTTAAGATGCTGCTCTGAATGCGGTTGCAGTACACGTAAGTTGTTTGAACGAACCTTACTCGCATCATTGGTAAACCACAGCACAGGCTCATACGATGAGCAGAGCTGCACTCGTTGCTTACATGCCCAGTGCGTTGGCGATGGGGGCTTACTGCGATTCACCCACTGAAGCCTGTCCATGAGCTCAAGCCCCAGCTTGTCACATAATGCCAGTGTCAGACGCTCCAGATACAGAGAACGTGAAGGCCTGCCCCTATTAAAGCTATCTTGAGTGATATTCAATGCCACACTTGCGCCGGGTACAAGCTGTTTCACGATCGGTTCGAGGATACGCAGAAGCCAGTCAATATAAACCTGCTCGCCACGCCCCCCGCCATGCCCGTAGTCTCTTGAATTTCGAAGGAGGTAAGGCGGCGAGGTCAGGCAAAGATGAATTTGCTCTGTGATATTGCTGAAGAAGGCATAGGCGTTTCCAAAAACCGATGCCCCAAGAGAAGTTGAGAAACCGACAACACAGAGCTTTTCCCATGACTCGTGTAGGTTTGTTTTCGTCTTAGAGGAGTATCTCCAGACGCCCCGTTTTTCTGGAACGCGTTCGATGACTCCGGCCTGCCGAAGAGTCTGCTGAAACCAGCGTACTTTGTGTTTGACGCCGCTGGTTCTGGTTTTATCTGACCCAAATTCTTTCAGTTCGTGCAATTCGGCATCCGACATGCCAGTTTCACGCTGCACTTCGCGATAAAGCTCGTCGTTGCTCAACGGCAATTCGGAGGCTGCGTAGATCCGTGCAATTAAATCCGTAGAAATCGTGCTCATCAGCCATCCTTAATGGAGATGCAGTTTAAATATCGGCCTGATGGTTGGAAGGGGGATTACTAAATCAAACCGATCTGTTTATTTATAGGCTTTGTCAGGTCATGCAGCACAGCTGGGCATGCGCAAAGAGACCCAGTCTTCTTTAGCGGAGACACCTTCAAAAGTTGTACTCAATCAGCCCCAAGATTTTGAAACTCAATGTGCTTTTGCTCACACTCCTCCCTGCCCCACGAGCCCTGCCATTCACAGATGTCCCGGTACTTAATTTCCAGCTTATCCATCTGTGAGAGGTTAGCTGTTGCGAAGTCTGGCCATATGTCGTGCCAGCATGCGTTGTACGTGACGCCTGCTGGTGGGCAATACATCATTGCATCAGCATGGATAATTTCAACGCGAGGATCGTTTGCAAACGAGGCCGCAACGAGGTTAATAACGTCCTGTTCTTTTTCAATTACTGTTACATGGGTTACATCTTTTTTTTGAAGAATGGCGTGAAGCACCATCCCCAGACCAAGACCATTAATGAGCACGCGCCCGGTGGCTCGCTCTAAAAAATCCTGGCAGGTTCTGATCTCCATCGGGGTATTGGACATCACCACATCCCAGCCGTTGGACAAACGCCGATATCTACCGGGCGGGATAAACTCGTCTGTATTACCTGTATACTCGGCACGAAGGGCGAGGCTCATCGCCTTATCTGCGGTAATTTCGAATGTGTCCAGTTTCCAGGTTCCGGACGTGCCGTCTTTAACGGGTAAATCAGAAAAGCAGCTCTTCATCAAGGCAACCAAAATTCCAGTAATGTTGTTACGCTGAACCTATCACAAACCTGCTCTTAATACAGTTATCAGGAGTGACAGCGATCTTTGAGGAATCGTTTAAATCACGGGCATCCTGTAGCGGACGCCCGATATTTAATCAAATGTCGCAGGTGTTAAAGGAAGCGTTGCAAAGTTGCAACGTCTTCTGGAGCAACCTCCACGCAGCTCCTGACACTGTAGTGATTTTCGCCGTTGTAGTCGTAAACCCCACCGTCTTCAAAACTCAGCTGTTCAAGCTCGCCATGGCACTCTGAAATGAGTGCCGTCTGGCAAGCATTTTTCTCACAATCGCTGACGAGTAACCGAACATAGCTATTCTCATGGTCGCCGTTTCGGTTCTGGATTTTAACGATAAAGTGTTTTTCAGACATTTGTGCCTCCAGCACAGTTTGAGGTTAATTTAGCGTTGCCCCGGCTCACCGGGGCAAGAATAAATCAACCCTTAATGAAACTGTGCCCCCAGGTGTTAGGCTTAAATGCCTGCTCTTTGATATATGTTTTCATTACCTTGCAGGTTTTTTTCAGGGCTTTGGTATTGGCATCGGTTACTGAGATAAAATGGCGAGAATAACGGTTTTCCCGGTATTGCTTATCAGCGTTTGGGTCAATTGCTTCGCTTTGCAGGAGTCCTTCGTGCCTGCCAATTACTATTACGTAGTTCATTTCACCTGAAACACGATCCGTGAGTAATTGAATGGAAATATCAGTCGCTCGCGTGGCCTGGCTAGCAGAAATTTTTGCATGTAAGAAAGCTCCCTTTCGAAAGTTGGCCGGAGTCAAACCTGTAATATCCTCGGTGCTAAAATTAAGTGAAGATAGAGTTGAAAATAAATCACAGCTAATGACTTCAGTATTATTAGACATAACCCGGCTCCGCTCATATTCATGTTAAGGTAATTATATCAGGTTGATAGCATTACCTAATAACTTGGTGGCAAAAAGTTGTGGTTTTTGATTAACTAAAATTGATGTTCTCAATACTGCTCAAGAATTCTTTCTTTACACCCGGAGTAAAAGGTATACGTTCAATGTATTTATAAAGCGTCGCAAAGGTTTTGGTTTCAATGTTTCGTGAAATAACATCATCAATCGGGTCTTCGAACATATTAATAAAAACATCAATATGCTGCTCTCCGCTTTCTGAAGCTAAAGAGAGAATACAGACCACTTCAATGTAGCGGTTATCCTGCTCTGCAATGAACAACCAGTGCCCTTCGTTAAAGGCTGGTGCAGCACTGAAGCGTTTTACAACAATTTCTGAAAGAGCATATCCTGCCTGATCCAACAGATTAATAAAGTTGAGTTGAGTTGAAACCACGTCTAACGCTTTCATAAAACCTCCTTTTCATCTGTACTTATTATACTGTTACCCATCCCCCCAGCTAATAACCTCCCAGCAAACTTTCAAAAAAAATACCACCTTTAATTAGAATTGAACACATCCTTTTTAAATAACAAAAAGGATTATGAAACCCACAATGTTTGTGATGTGCCACCAAGGAAAAGTAACTTTTATGTGCTCATAAATCTTATTTCGTATTCACTTTCCTTTGTCTTTCGGTCGTAGATTATCAGGGGAAGCATAAGAAGAATATGTGAGGTTTAAGCAAATGCGGTGATCGGGCATTATAATTTGGTGAGGCTATTATAAGTGGATAAAGATAGTCGTAGGTATAGGATCAGGTTAAATTGCATTTTCCCGGTTGCCTTCCCTGGCCTACCGGTTTCAGCTCAGATACTAAGACCAGCGGTAATACTTAAAATATTCCTCATTTGCAGCTATAAACTCCCTCAAACCGTTCATTAATCCCTTCTCAAACGCTGTCACGATAAACCGGTAACCGTCCAGTGTTTCAATGTAGTAAATACCGCCTGGTGTAATTCCAACATGCAACACCTCGGCTGTCATCATAAACTGGCCTTCCGGAAAATCATGCGAAAGGTAAATGAAACCAGTAGTGGCCGATGCGGGTGTGGCATTCACTAAGACCCCGTTAAACTGCTGCCCGTGCCTCGCCGGTACAAGCTCACTTCCCCTGGTTGACTTATCAAGCAGCCTCTTAACATCTTTTTCTTCTTTTAACGAGGTATAGACCCGCACATCACTGTCATCACCTGGGCGAGAGCCGGTGCCAACATGAGCAAGACGACGGTAAGCACTGCGCATATTAACGTGGCAGGATGCCCCTGCTCTACCCTGAAGCCTTACGCCAAAGTCTTCGCAAAGTAACAAAATCTGACGTAGCTGGTTTTCATGCACGGACGCTGAGAGTGAAAGATTGAAACAGGAAAAGGTCAGTTCTAAAACCTTTTCGCGTTTGTCATTGAAATGAGCTTCCAGCCTGATGACTGGCTTTTCCGACATTGCAAAAGCTTTGTCCGTTACTCTGTACCGGCATTCATCTCCGAAACATTCTTTAACAACGCTGGCTATGACCGTGTCGTGTTCTCCATCTTCCGGAGCTGGCACAAAGATTTCAAATTGTGCCGGTGTATCCGGCTCAAGCAGAACGGGATAGAGACGCGGAGAATTAAGCAAAGCGCATTCAGAATTAATGAGCTTAACCCAGGCGCTTTTGTCGTCCGGATCCTTAAGCTGCTGTCCAAGGTTATCGCAAAAGTCAACTATCTGACGGGTATGCTCATCCGTGACTGCACAGATCAGGTTAAGACCATGCGTGGCCATACGCAGTTCCCGGGTTCGGGACTGGGAATTGATCGACCAGGGGTTAAGTGAAAGCGAAATAGGGCTTATGGAAGGGACGACCGTCTCATTCTGCAAATCTGTAAGCTGGCAGTTCGCAGTAGGCTTCGGGGAAAGGGTACTAAATATGTAACTTGCCTGTTGTTTAGTACTGGCTTGGATATAAAACATCGCGTCCATGCTTGTATCCCGGGATGAAATTGAAAATAGCTTCATTTTTAACCTTAATGGATGAGCGATTTATAGTCATGTGCAGACAAATGAACATTATGTGCGCCATCATTCCATTCAAAGAATAATCGATACTTAGAGTTTACTCGAATGGAGGAATAACGGTTTGACGTCATTCTTAAGCGTTCATAACGCAAGCTGTTGGATAATAACTCCCGCTCACTCTGGACATTATCCAGCGTTTCAAGTCGACACAGAATTGCGTTAATAATTTCAGAAGGAATACCTGCCGTTGTTTTTCCATTACGGAAGAACTTTTCAAGCCGTCTGTCTTTAAATGAATGGATCATAGTTCCTCCGTAATAATTGACCTTAAAATTAAATTAAAAGGGCTTTGAATTAATGAATACCTAAAATGCGGGCGGCAACTGCCAGCTGCTTATCACTTAACTGACGCTGGTGGGTTAAAGAAGACTTAAGGCTTTCCAGAAAATTATTACTACTGGATTGTTGGGTGATTGCATCAACCATTTTTTGATGAGACCTGCACCATGCTGTGAACGCAGAACTGTGGGCGCTTTCAGTCCTTAAACGCTCGTCTTGCAGGGATGCTGACACTTTGCGGGCAGCTTGCGCATTAATGCGGTACAGCGCATTCAGCGTGTAAGCAGTACGGGTCGTTTCGAGGCTGTAACCCGTGGCTTTACAAGCCATACAGCGACTTCTATAAAAATGCTTACGCTCTCCCCGCCCATTGCATTTATCGCAAACAATACGAAAAGTATATTCCGCAGTACCTTTTACAGAATCAACACAGCGGATTTTTGCGCTGGAGATTTCAATTCCACTGCGATCATAATATTTGGTCATAATGTGATTCCTCCGGTTAGTTCTGGAGTAATCATGACAGAATGAATCTACTGGCTAATAACCTGAGAGTAAATATTTTAAAAAAACATTGAGAGAGGGTCTGCAAATTTATACACGAAGGATTCAAATATAATTTGTTTAAAAAATTAAGAGCATTCTGAAGTAAAATTGCATCAAAAAGCATTCATGGATAAATCATGTACTGGTGCCAGCGATTTAAACGAGGACATTGTTCCGGTGTAATTACACAGTTTAGCATCATAGATTATAACCAAAAGGAAGGAGTCCTTCCCGTCTCGGGAATATTACTTTCCCGTTTGCAGTTTAAGAGACACTTAATGAGAAAGTAATAATTAAGTCATGCTCAACTCTACATTTTACATTGAGGATGGCGTAACAGGGTACGGCATACTACCGTACCCTTGTGTAGGGTTTATGTTTGAGGGAATTCTATAGCAAATGTGGCCGTGCCAGATTGACCACTTACAGCGGGAGTAACGGGATATGTGCGCTCTTCACCATTACCAAGATCCAGTGACAGCGATTTAGTTTCACCAGGCTGGACCGTAACTCCGGCAACCGTAACGCCGAACTGGGCGTTTTTCTGAACAGTCAGGGTTCCGTTTAACTGTCCGGTAATGATAGAACCGTCCTGACGACGCAACACACTGGTTCGGATGATGGCCAGCGGCGTGTTGTCCGTTGCTTTCAGTGCTACGGCTGTGGCCAGCGTCTTGAGATTATCCAGCATAATCAGGTTAGCTGGCTGGTAGGTAAAATTAAGCGTTTTAGTGGTCCGGTTACCTGATTCGTCAATAGCCAGAGCCTCCAGATGATACATCTGTCCCGATTCGTCAGTATTGGGGAAGATTCTGGGGTATTCAGGAATAAAGACATCCTTGGATAGCGGCGTGAATGCAAGGGTGACCTTTTCAGAGTTAGGTCCACCAGCGAGCTGAAGCGATATCAGGGAAGCATCCCCAGAGGCATCAGTAACGCTTATGCGTAGGTTCTCAAGCCCTTTAACCAGTTTTCCTTCTGCGTCTGCGCCATTAAAGCTGAACGCAATAACCGGAAGCGTTGAGTCAATTTTCAGCGGTGCATTAAGCGTTTTGGTTCCTGTGTTTCCAACAAGATCCGTGGCAGACACGCTAACAACCGTATAATCCCCGTCCGGTAGACCAGCGTATGAGAAAGTGGCGTTTTTGGTTTTATAATCGCTTTCACTGACAGTCACAGGCTTCAGGGTGAAAGTTTCCCCCCGGGCATTTTTAAGGGTGGCTTCGAAAACTTTGGTATCCCAGTAGCTGATGTTCCAGGCGTTGACGCGATCATTATCGGTGGCCGTCATAGTGATTGTCTTGGAGGCCTTGTTTACCTGAGCGACATTAACCACCGGTGGGTTGTTATCCCAGATAACCGTAAAATTACCAGCAAGCGCATCGAATATGCTGTCACCATCTTTTCCCGAGTAAAGATGCAGATACTCAAATCCTTTGTCACTGGTGTAGTTGAAGTTAACCGTCATCTCGCATGAACTTTGTCCGACAGGAATAGTGCAGAACCAGGCTGCATTTTTTACCGTTCTGAACTTTTGCACGTATGGTCGGGGTTCTGCGGTTACCTTTATGCGGCTAATGGTGGCGGTTTTAACGCTGATTGAGGCCTGAGTTAACCACTCACTGGTATCACTCCGGTACATCTCTTTAGCCACTATCTTCGGGGCTATTTCCATCGCCGGGGCTGGAGTGAAGTTGAGGGAGTTATGATGAATTCGTCTTACTCCTCCCGCCAGAGTCTGAAATTCATGATAAGTATCCCCCACATTTGGATATATGTATTTGAAAGTATAGATATTATAAGTGCTATCGGACGTCTGGAAATTCGAGTCCGCCCAGCCATATTTGGAACCGTTAACAGCAGTAAAGTCACTTTTCTTCCTTAATACCCGTACGGAAATAGGGTTCTGGAAGACGGTCATGCCAGACTGATAGGAGACCCATGATCCGGTAGTGGCGTCCTGCACCTGGATGATATCGTCAGGCTTAACCCGATCAATTACGCTTCGGCGGCTTAGTTCGCTCCTGTTTCCCGCTTTGTCATAAAGGTAGATCCCCACTTTATATTCAGAGCGGTTTTCCGGTGCCAGGGCATTGCTGCTTGCGTCGGCGACTTGAACGGTTACGCTACCTTCCACTGTATTAATTTCCGCTGGCTTTTTACGCTCCACTCCAGCGGCATCGGTTATGAAATATTCAGCATTAGCAAGCCCGGAACCTTTATCACTCAGTCCATTAAAGACCAGTGCCTGGACGCTGGCGTACTGCATACCGGCTGGTACTGAAGTGAAGATCGCTTCGCTGCCAAAGTTCCACCCATTTCTCGTATAACTTATGGTACCCGTTGCCGGAGGCGTTCGGTCAATTGCAAGCGGGTAATCCTGCCGGGAGACCTCCTTCCCTTGCAAGTCGGTAATCACCTCTCTGAGGGTGAAGCTATCTTCTCCCATCGCTGGTACGGTCAGAGTCTTGCCGTAATAATCAAAGCCTGTCGAAGATGTGGTACGGTCATCAACGGTAACCAGGCTGCTTTTCGTGCTCCAGATGAGGCTCCCGTCACTTTTCAGCAGACTGAGCGTAATATAACGGTCCAGACCGGAAATAACGGCAACGTCAAAGCTCGTTACCGGATTAATCCATACGGATGCAGGCGATACGGTCTTTTTAACGTTCAGGGTATCTTTAAAGCTGAATTCTGCGATTTCAGCGGAAGCTCCTGCGCTGAAACCTGCAAATGCAATAAGCAGGGCTAGTTTGATTTTCATGGGTTGTCTCCTGATCAGGTTCCCCATGATACTTTTTCAGTGTTCGTGATCTTTTCGGGAAAATAGCTATTTTTGATGTTTTTCTTTTCTGCCCGGCGGGACTTTTTTTGTTTACGTGAATGCAACAAAACCAGAAAAGTTACTTTTTGATAGGGTAAAATTAGGTTTCCCTAATTTCCAGAAGCAAGCGAAAGCAGAACTAGCTTAATAGCCATTAAGAACGCCATACCTATTGATAAATAACGCTCCTTACATTTAATGATTTGAGCATTTAAAAATGAATTAGCGAAAGAATTTTGGTTTGCTTTTTATTGCATGAGTAAAACAGTATTAATAATCCGGAGCCATTAGAACGTACTCTAAAGACTCCGGTATACAGATATCTTGCCAGTAAAAATGGCCTTACTCCTCATCATCCCCCAGCGCTTTTTTGATGGCGCGGCGGCGGGCTGCATCACCTACACGATATCCGACTGAATATACGTCATTCAACCGGCGCAGAATAAGATTTATTTCCTCATCCTGAATGTAGGCAGGTAAACACAGAACCACGTCGCCATCTTCATCATAGACTCGAACAACTTCCTTCTGCCCATCTCGCTCGCGAATAATCTGGACATGCTGAACCCTGGTGTATTCTGGGTTTACGCTCATTTTAAGTATCTCTCTGTAATTGTTGTTACCAGTTAGCTATAAGCCGGATAATTCTGGTATTCAGTGTTCTGCACAGCAATCGCCTGCTCGTGGATCATTGACACTGCCAGGCGGGCTTTAACTCGCTTGCTGGTGAGAAAACGCTTCACTTCTTTAAGTTCGCTGCCAGCCGACAGCATATTGAAGACATGCTGTTTGAGACTGTTGTTATTTTTGGCCACTTGTTTCTCCATCATCTTTGTACATGGTTATTTCAGGCTGGCCTGCCAGATCACACACGTTATCCATATGCTTTTGGACCCAGTCTGTTAGACCCAGACCTTCGGCCTTTGCCTGATTGACGTAACGCAGTTTACGTTCAGGGGTAACCCGCATCTGTAGTTGTGCCGTCGCTGGAACCGCCTCTTTCAGGGCGTTAAGGCCCCTCTGATCACGGGCCTGAATTGATGGTTTACCGCTAGGCATCTGATGTATCGCTCTCCCGGCGAGCGGTGGACAGCTCTATTTCTTTTGCGATAGCTTTATCTATGGCATCCAGCTGCATGGCAAACTTGATTTCAAGCGAACAGCGTAATGCCTTCAGGGCGCGTTCTTTGGTGCTGTATTGTGGTATGCCGTTCTGGCTACCATTCATGCCTCGCATGCGGCGGGAGGTTGCATCGACAACCTCTCCCTCTTCCCGTGTGCCGTGAACCGTAGTTCCGCTCCATGTCGGATAAACAGTGCCAGTGGCGGTGTTGAAGCTCCAGCCGTTTTGGTATTCCCCCGAGACCTCTGGTACGGGCATATCGCGTTCAACGCCATAGTCAGACCAGCGTAAAGCGCGGTTTATTCTGGCCTGTGCCACCAGCTCATCATACGCGGCTTGTTCTTTTTTATTCATCGCCATTTAGGGCAATCTCCTTAGAGGGGAATTAGGTGTTATATCGGTACGTAAGTGCTTTTCAGGCCTAATCTCTGACAAGGCCTGATGTGCCAGACTGCCGTTGCATTCACCGTTTTATGGCGGTTGACAGAGCCTCATTAAGAGCCGCAATTAGCTCAGGCGAAGTCGGCTCCAGATTTTTGGAAGCGTTCAGCAGCTCCTGAAGTGAAGAGATTTCCTTTGGCTCCACCTGGTTTGTTTCAGGTGCCGTTTTTTGCACTTCATCCAGTGTACGCTGTGCACCGTTATCCAGCACCAGCACCCCCCCGGCACGAATTTCTGAAATGGTGCGCAACGTATACATCAATTTATCCCAGACACGGCTACCAACCTCGAACCCGGAATCAGCTACTTTTTCTTCATTATGCTTTTGAAAAATTTCTTCTAACCAAGTGGTGAAGCGCTTTCCAAAAGTATTGGCGGCTAAAGAAGTGCAGGAATAAACCTGTTCGACCTGTTTTGTTCCATTTTTATCAGTGAATGTAATGAGACCGATTCGGCCACTGTTAACAGTGTAAAAGCGAGGTTGAAAGCCAGCTTTGAGAAGGTTTTCAATAGCTGAAAAAAAATCTTTTTTGAGCATCGGTTTCAAAATGGTTTTCCTTTTATGCCCGGTGCCGCCGGGGCGGTGGCGTTAAATATACGCCATGTAAGTAAATTAATTTATACCCATTTGATTGTCAATACAAACAAAAAAACAAACCATGTTTATTATTTTATCAACGATGCTATTTTAAAGTCCGTCTAAAATAAAAAACCAAAAAGTTAAATTTGAAGCCGTCCTTCCTAAATTCATTTCTTGCGCATATTAGCACCCTGCTTTAAGTAAATAATTTTTGAAAAAGTTGTCTGGAGGTTATTAGCTCGTGCATCTGGATTGGTAATATAAAGCCAACACAGAAAAGGAAAACAAAATGTATAAATTAGTATCTCCTCGTGAACTGACTGAGATTATTACCGGTTTACTGCTTAAACCTGAACTCCTTGGTGAGCTGGACTCACCAGAAAAGCATCGGATGTTTATGGCAGATTTAGGCCGCGTGGTGGCCGAACATTGTGGAGGTCTGGTAAACAGCGTCGTCTTGCCAGGAACAGAAGTTACAGTGTCGGATGGGTTACCGCTTAATGGCCAGCCGGTACGTTATCTCGGAATCAAAGAGAACATCCCTCACCTCCTTGTAGAGCCTGATGCTTCCTTACCTTCGCTCGCTAAAAACGTCTGGATGTATGCAGATCCTGAAGGCTGGAAAGAACATTTTGGAGCTGAGGAAGACTGCCTTACTCCTGAAATGATGCAGCTGTTCCGTAAAGGTATCCAGGCTCTTCAGAAAGAGCATGACACCCCTGAAATTAGCCTCACACTTCAGGACTGGCGCCTGGAGGAGGAAACACTGCCAGAAGAGGACAGTCAGGCCTATCAGGTCAGCGTTACCGGCCAACATAACATCCACTGTGAAGTTGTTAACAAGGAAGGTAACCCCTGTTTTGGTGTCATGTTCGAAATCGATCAGGGTGTGCCTGCCTTACACATCAACACCGGCGGGGATATGTTGCTCCACATTCATTGCGCCCATAACGGACTCGTTCTGACCCCTGATGCAAGCGGTCAGCGATTTGATAAGGCTCCCGTTGACCGCTTCTCTTATAACAGCCCATCCCTGCTGTTGTCTGCCGACTAACCAAGGCCAAATCTGAATTGTCCCGTTTAAGTAACCAACCCGCTGCCGCCAGGCGGGTAAATCCTCTTAATGGAGTTTTAATGCAAATCTCAACTGAAGTTCTGAACGTCTTATCTCGCTGCCGTGCTGAAGGGAACTTTCTTTTCCTGGCCGACCAGCTCGACCGCAGCATTTATGTTAAGACAAACAAAGTGCTCGAAGCCGCCGGTGGCAAATGGAACCGAAAAGAGCAGGCACATATTTTTACGGCGGATGCAGCTGAGCGTATCGAGCAAATCATTCTGACAGGTTCGGTTGACATCCCACGAGATCTGTTCAATTTCTTCCCTACACCTGAGAATTTAGTCACAGATATGGTTCTACGCGCTGAACCAGCTGCCGGGGAGCGTGTACTGGAGCCAGAGTTTGGTGATGGCCGCATTCTGAAAGCCTTAAAACTGGCGGCTCCGGATGCATTGATTACCGGGATCGAATTGAACGATGAGCGATTCCTTGCAGTGAAGAACGATAGTGTCCTTAGCACAGGAGTCGAGCTGGTGCATACCGACTTTCTTGGGTACCAGCCCGATGAAACTTTTGATGTTATCGTTATGAATCCACCATTCCTTAAACGCTCTGACGTTAAACAAGTCATGCATGCCATCGCAATGCTCGCTAAGCGAGGTCGCTTACAGGCCATTCTGTCAGCTGGGGTATTGTTCCGGGAAGACACACTGACAAAAGCGCTCAGGGAGCGAGTCAAACAACTTGGCGGACAAATTTCGCCTCTTCCGGATGATACATTTAGGGAGTCCGGAACAAAGGTCAAAACAGCCCGCCTTGAAATTGATCTTCGCCGCTAACTGACAAGCAACCGGAAAGAAATCTTAATACGAGTAGCCGGTTAAAGTTACCTGACCGGCTTAACTGACTAAATCAATAAAGAGTGAACAGAAATGACGCATACTGCCGTTTCTCAGGCTAATAGTGCTTTGCAGCTACCCACGGTGGAGCATGTCTACGCTCTTCTGAAAGCAAATTGTAAACCTGACCGCTTTGACGGGCGTGACGGACCCGTGTGGGGCCAGGAATACTCGTGGAATCTGGCAAAAGATCGCTTACAGGATCTGGAGAAATACGGTAAGGCATATGTCTCCCGTCATGAAGACCGTATGGGGGAAGGATTTAGTTTTGGTCCTGACCTGTTAATTATTCGCTAACGCTCCTAATGCCTGATGATATGGTAAGCACAACTGGAAAAATATGTTTTCAAAGCCTATGACCACTTTCACACCAGAACGTATTGAACAAATTTTGGAATTTGCCGAGGGTAGTAACCCAAGCGAAGCAATGAGTCTCAGAGCTGACGAAGTTGCTGTACTGGCACGTATTGGAAAGGCAGTTATGTCGATTGCGCCTGTTTATCAGTGCGAGTTTTGCCACCATGACGCAACCGGGCAACTTCAGTGGCACTGGGAAGATGTGAACAAAGCTTTTTATGATAAATACGATCCAGACAGACGCGGAAGACGTCGAATCCTCTATACCGCCCCGCCGATGCCTTTAGTTTCGGCTGACCTGCTTAACATGGCTTCATCTGCTATTGAAGACTTGCTCACTAACAAAGACAGAAGTGGTGCGGGAATGTGGAATGACATTCCAGAACAGCTACGACGCGCAGCAGAACTGGTAATGGATAATAGCCGGGCCGCTGAAACAGAAGCGATGCTGATGCGTCTTTATGTAGAATGTGACACAGGTGAGCGCAGGGGCAACGGCACTCAATCTGGCGTAGCAATGCCTTCTTGGCAAACCGTTGAAGAGGCACGTGTGTTGCTAGGGGTGAAATGATGCAGTTCTCGCCAGGGCAGTTTGTAATTCACAACAAGAAGCGCCTTGCGGAACGAAGGTAGACGTACTGACTGAGGTTCACTCCCCTCTCGACTGGTGGCGTAATGCCGCCAGGTTTTGATTCATATATGCCGTCCGTTAACGCATTTATATCTGACATACCTAATTTATCCTGATTCTTTTTTACACAAAGTAAAAGCATCACTTAATGCGATATGTGGATGCCGATAGTTTCAGGCTAATGTTATAAGTTTTGCAATCGTTGCCAGTTTGGACACCACAGAAATGTCAGATGTAATTCCAAAAAGAAAGATTTCCGTCCTGAACGCACAATAAGGTTTGTCGAAAGGCAAATTATAGATTTGTAATTTCGAGCACCATATGGAGAAGTTTTTTATACTTTTACGAACATAGTGACCTTTAGGAAAAGCTTAAAATAACACCAAACCTAAAGGGGAATAAGAATGAAACATCTCGCTTTTATTACTGCTGTAGCCGGACTCGGTATGTCTGTTCAGGCCCCAGCTCAGATATATGAATCGGCCTTTAAAGACACGAACGGTATTGAGATCCACGCCCCGTCTTCTCGTCTTATGCTTAATCCGGCATCACCGGTAACTTTGACACTTATTTCAGGTCTTGATCGTTTCGTTAATGTCAAAGTCACGAAAGACACTGGAACTGTCATTCTTAATACTACGACTACACGGACGGGTGTATCAGACCGACTAACAGCTGCTGACGGTAGTGAGTTCTACGGCAAAAAAGTAACTTTGCCTGCTTTGGGTGAAGGCAAATTTGTCGTTCAGATAAACGTGTTAGATCTCAATCAGAAGCCTGTAGCGACCTATAACTATAACTGGCTAATTGATGTCACCCCTCCAGCGGCAAATGCTCTTACCGCTAATACTGGTTCTGGCTCTACCGCTGGTGACGTGTGGAAGCTTGGATTAGAGGCAACGGGGCAGTATGACTTCACCTCTTCGGGCGTAAGTGATGCAAATGGTATTGATAAGGGCCTAATATATATTTACAGGCAGGACGGTAGCCTCTACAGCACTACACAGATGCAGTATGACGTATCCGGCCAAAAGATGTACCACACTTACTCTAAGAATTCAGTTAAGGGAACCGGAATACCAGACAGCAACCTGGATGAAGACTTTACTGCAAAAGTTGTTATCTTCGATAACGCAGGTAATAGCCGAACGCTGCCAACTCAAAAATTTCGCTACGACAACACGCTGGGTGAGATGACACTGTGGGCCGTTCATGATCCAAATACGTCTTCCAGCGTCGTACCCGGGGTTTCTAATTATCCGGCTTACAAAGCCGGTATGGTCGTTAACGAAAACCCTATTCGATTAGTCTACCGGATCCCAAAATCTAACTACCGTGCTTATTCAGAAGGTGGGCTTCAGTTCATCAATCAATATTCCGCCCCCAAAGAGATAGCTGTAGACAGCACTTATGCTTATGTTGAAATGACTCTTCCCTATGGCTCAATTAATGGGGATATGGCTCGTATGGCGAACTTTGGCCAGTGGGGAGGGTATTATCCGTCATACAGCCTCGTTCTAAACCCATCTGCAAACCAAACGCCTGCATTTGCGGGTACCTGGGTAGATTTCCTCGATGATAAGGGGAACTGGGTTAAGTGGAAGGATTTTGAGAGTGTGGCTTCATCACGACTGCCAATTAAAATTTCCCGACTTCGTTTTAACGTTGAAGCCCGGCCCTTTGCACAAGAGATCGGCGGTAAGGCGACCTGCACCATTCCGGCAGGAAAAACCTCGTGTGAAGCGCCTGAGACGTTTGATATGGCCTTGGGTACCCAGGGCTACAATAGGATCCTTTACTTCGTTCGCAGCATCAGCAATCCCATTTTGCGGTCTGAGCAATGGATTATGACACGCTGGAACAATAAACAACTGCCGGTAATAAACTCGATATCATATGACGAGACTAACAAGCAGCTGGATGTACTGGCGTCACTTGAAGGCGATGGTAACTGGTTCGACTCGGTCTCATTGAGGGAATTTTATCTTTCCGATAAGAACACCGGTACCCGGATGTCACCCACAGGCGTAATCAAATCTCGTATCTCAGGTAACTACACGATTGCTTATGATTTATCCCGTCAGTCTGAAGGAAAATACAACGTTGAGGTCAACATCAGGGACTTCTTCCAGAACCAGACCAATAAAACTTTCGGAGAAATTGCTCTGGATAACACTCCTCCGACAGTGGCCATAACATTCGACGGAAAGCCGGTAAAAGACGATACGGTAGTGTACGGCCTGGAGAACCTCAGGATCGCTCTGGCAGATAATCTGACAACCCCGAGGATAACCCGTCTTCAGCTCGTAGGTGGCCCCACAGCTGATAACGTTGAGCTTACGTGGTCACCGGCAGGCAAAGATACATACATGCCTGAGTATCCGAGGCTGTTCCCAAATTTCGAACCATCTGAAAATTATTCAATTAGCGTAACAGTTGCCGATAGTCAGTCGAATACCAAAACCTATACTCAGAAGTTCAGTTATCTACCGAATAACCTTGTGCAGTTACATAATCTACGCACATTATCGGTCAGTTCGCCTCTCAAAACGACAGATGGCGTACCCCTTGCGTACCTGTCCACTAACGTTCTGCGTAAGACAAATGGAGAAATTGCTAAAGGGGTCCAGAACGCAACGCTGACTGTGCGGAAGGATGCAGCCTTCGGTATTAAATTTAACGGGGCACAGGCGGCTCCAGGTGAGTCAGTTGAGGTGCAAATAGATATGGGCCAGGGGGATAATCTTCTGTTACCCGTTTATCCTTCCGAAAATGGGAAAGTTGGCACCTCAGAATTCATGATTCAGATCGACGAGTTGAAGTAACTACCCGGAGCCGACAGTAAAACTGACGGCTTCAATTTTACTGCCCTCCTTGACTCCGATCAGCCAGTACGTCTTCAGAGATTCGCAAGGAAGAACCGAAAGAAAAGTTACTTTAATCGTACGTTTCCAGCGATGCTTTTAAAAGACAATGCACACTCGTTGATTACGACAATGGGAGTGAGTGTCGAAACCCTTGAGTAAGGATACCCGGTAAATATACAGCCCCGGGGATCCTCTTCCTTCAACCGGGGATGACAACGGTAGTGAGTCCGGCAACTCACTCCCGTTGTCACTTCTCTGACATATCGTCATACGAGCTTACTCAAGTGCATCCACAAAGATGGGATCGTTTTGAATCTAAACTGGTACTGGTTAGCCAGTCACTTGCATCTATTCCCCCGTCGATACTTAAGTGACAATTGTAGTGATCTGCAATACTGGTGTCTCAGAAACACTGACGACGGTAGAGACTCAATACCCTAACCCCTGACAACAGGAGTGAGCTTAGAGGTGTTACGCTGCTGTCACTTAATGCTTGGGAATTGCCTGACTCACAACCATTGTCATCCGGAGCTACTGATTAACGTTGAACCGCTGGACTTTAATGACAGTGGTAGTGATGGATAGGCTCATTTCCATTGTCGTCATTTTATCGGACAAGCCTCTTCGTCCTACAGGTTTAAGCTGACAATGGTAGTGATTGGATGATCTCACTACTGTTGTCACTCAGTTCTTTGAGCGGACCCTTCCCTCGGTTGGTCGGCATTAACAACGGTAGTGACTCGATTGGCTCACTGCCATTGTCATCGTGTAAATGACGTACCTTATCAGCTCAGCTGAAAGCAATGACAACGGAAGTGACTCTAATTGCTCACTGCCATTGTCGTCGTGTCTATTGAGAGCCTTATCAGTGCACCTGAAAAGCAATGACAACGGTAGTGATTCTAATGGCTCACTACCGTTGTCACCGTGTGTATTGAGAGGATGGTCCACTTAACTGGACGTCTATGACAATGGTAGTGACTTTAATAGCTCACTACCATTGTCGGCGTGTGAATTGAGAGGATGATCAGCTCAGCTGTACGGCCATGACAATAGTAATGACTTAATGAGCTCACTACCGTTGTCACCCTGTTAATTAAGAGGCTCATCTGCTCTTCTGGAAGGCTATGACAACGGAAGTGACTTGCTGGGCTCAGTGCCATTGTCGCCGTATGAATTGAGAGGATCATCCGCTCTTCTAGATGGCAATGACAACGGTAATGACTTAATAGGCTCACTACCGTTGTCATCCTGTAAGTTAAGAGGTTGATCTGCTCAACGGGACGACTATGACAACGGTAGTGACTTGCTGGGCTCACTACCATTGTCACCCTGTGAATTGAGAGGTAGATCCGCTTAACCAGACGTCCATGACAACGGTAGTGACTTTCTGGGCTCAATACCGTTGTCACCCTGTGATTTAAGAGGTTGACCCGCTCTACTGGACGGCCATGACAACGGTAGTCACTTTCTGGGCTCACTACCGTTGTCGCCACATAGAATGAGAGGAGCATCAGCTCAGCTGAACGGCAATGACTACAGTAATGAGCTGGATGAAGCATAACCATTGACATCTGGCCCAACCGGAAGCCGTATTCGCCAATCCAATCGAGATTCACAATGGCCGTGACTCGCCGCATTAAGTTCCGGTGTCCTCCCAAAGCTGAACGCACACTCGGAGGACAATGACAATGCCAGTAAGGTACACATCATTACCATTGTCACTATAGCTACCAGAGAAGCCGGGATTTGAATGTCGATGGTAGTGAGTGGGTCAACTCACTGCCATTGTCACCCCGTTACGATATTTTCCGTTGGATGTACTGGCCAATGAAGTAAAGCGTAGAAACCGGGTGTTAACAGGTGACTCAGGAGAAAGCGTTGAATTCGCAATCTCGATCTACATAGGGTGGTAGAGAACAATGACAACGGTAATGACTTTTGACTCATTACCGTTGACGTGAAAGAGCGGGCTGGGACTAACGAAAATCGAAGAAGTAATTTAGCACCCGGAGCCTGAACCGCCGGGTTAACTTTAGCTGGCGTTGCTGTTCTTTTTCTGGCTTCGAAGACTACGAATATAGCGCAGTTCTTCAGCGGTTAAATCATGGACGGTAAGAACATCATCGCCGTCTATCGGGTCAGCTGGTGGGCATAACTCACCTTCTAAAACAGAAGACCCTGAGTTCTCTTCTTCATCTTCAACCACTTCTAAAGGAGGCTGAGTATTGTTCAAATTCAGATCGGGATCCCGCTTATGAATCTGGAAGTATACTTTTCCGTCTTTCTTAATTTCGGTGTACTGGAGGTATCCTATCGATGCCAACTCTTCAAGAGCCTTTCTCACGGTAGCATTCTGACTATTTGCTCGTGTTTTGAGGTTCAGACGATTTTTCAGCCGAGTAAGGGATATCGGTATAGGATTTGGCGGTAATGACTCTATGAACGTATAGAGAGCCTGGGCGCTTTCCTTCTTGGCCAACTCCTTAATTGCCTTCAGCTGCATCAAAACCTTATGATCGTATTGATAGAGCTCGAAAATCTTAGGATCAACCTGAAGGACAACCTGATCTGATTCCGGGTCTAACAGGGCAGACTGTACCAGATGCGTTGTATAGACTTTGGACGAGTTATTACTGGTGAACGACAAGGTAACGGATGCTAACCTGCGTAAGGAGGCGTCTATACGTTTTCTGGACGCTGTAGATGAGCGATAATTTTCAGGCGTACATAGCTTGAGGAATTCAGTGAATTTTAAGCTTATCGTGTCATTGTTAATCGGATGATTGGCATAGGTTCGAATGATGCCCATCCACGTCTTAAAATCTACTGACATATCAAGACGCTCACCGACAATTGAAATATTGGTGAACCCCTCGCTCTCCATTAAAGAGAGCGTCTGTAACTCTTTCGTTGCGTCAAAGCCAACCGTTTTATATTCCCGATTTTGACGCCCCACACTCTTTGGTGATGGGACGAACAGCCCGAGCCGCATCAAAGCAATAGACTGCACCGTACGGTTGCTGTTAGGACGCAAAATGATGTCTTTACCTGATTCTTTCTCTCTAACAGAGAAAGCCCTGGTGACCAGGTCCTGCTGCTCAGTATCTTTCTCTTTAGTCATAATAAGTTATCACTGAATGTGTAAACAGATTGGTGAATAGTAAGCCCCAGCGAACTCTATGTCACTGGATGGATCATTGTGATGATCCATATCTGTGCATAAGTTCTACCTAAAAAAACGACTCCACTCATTAAAACTTGGCAAAAACTCTTTGCATACAATGACCTGCAACTCTTATCAACAACGGATCAGATCAAGTTAAAAAGATCTAATGAAAAGTCACTACTATTGTCGCTCTGATCACTACTGATGTCAAAAAACTCATTACCAACGTTATAATAATCACTACCAATGTCAAAATAATCACTACTGTTGTCACTGATCACGTCTCAGGCCTTGTGCCGTCTGGCCTGGAGGCAGCGGGGATCTCTTTTGATCTATCAGGAACACTAAGGTACTAATTATTGGAACTACCTTGTGGAAAATGGGGATAAATAAATGCTTAGTTCTTATACAGGTCTCAACTTGCCTCCCTGATAAAAACTGTCGTCAAAGCTAAATCACAGCCACAGGCATTTTCGGTGGATAAATTTTTGAGAAATAGAAGCATACATGCAGACTCGTGTCGCAAGTAATTGAAAGTAATAATTTATTTAAATAATGCGAGTCACCTTACCTTACAGTGGAAGTTTAAGTCTAACCTCACTACCATTGTCACTTAAAATCATTACCAACGTCGAAATAGTCTCTACCATTGTCTTTTAAGTCACTCCCGTTGTCACTTATGTCGCTACTGTTGTCAGTGACAATGCTCCAGCCCAGTAACCATGCGGCCTACAGCGTACCGGGATCTTCTTTGTACTCTCTGGCACCTTTGGGATCATTTATTGGATCTACATGAGGGATAAAATCTTTTGACGATTTCGTAGTGCAGTTATACCAGCGACTTAGCAAGACAAAAGCTGCAATTTAGTGACGAGTTACTAGTCTGCCCAACAAGAGCAATGCAGAGAAGATATGTGGTGAAATGACCATGGTAGTGAGTCTAATCACTACCATGGTCCGCAGTAAGCGTTACTTACGCAATGAACGTCGGACTGATTTGCAACAACATGGGCTACGGCGCATCAGAAGACGGCCGTTGTGCTTCAGCAAAACAGCCCTGCTTTATTTTAATTCTTCAATGTTAATCATGAACTCAGATCTGCCTGTAAGGCCGGATACAGCAGGGAAAATAGGAAAGCTACGGCTGTCCCCGAGCCCCAAATCCAGTTGAAGCTCTTTGCTTTCACCTGGCATCGCAGAAACACCATTTACAGTCACGCCGAATGCAGCGTCCTTACGGACAGTAAGCACTGCGTCCTGAAGCCCTGTAGCGATTGAACCATCCTTTTTACGCAGCTGGCTGGCATACAGAACAGCCAGAGGAGTATTGTCAGATGTTTTGAGAGAAGCATTGACAGCTAAGGTTTTCAGATTCTCTAGCCTGACGAGATTGTTTGGAAGGTAGTTAAATTCGACTGAGCTTTCTTTAACGTTGTTCATCTCATCTTTGGCCTGAACTGTGAGAGTGTATGTTTCGCCTTCATTAAGAGACGGAAAGATCTTGGGATAATTAGGTGCATACAGGTTGTTTCCCAGATTCACCCAAGACAATTCCACCGCATCAGAAACAGGGCCACCGCGAAGAGTCATACGGCTTAAGGATGGTTTAGTTAGAGCATCGGTGAGCTGTATACGGACGTTCTCCAGCCCATATACTGTTACGTTTTTGCTGATCGGTTTTCCTTCGTAGCTAATACTTACAGATGGTGCTGTATTATCAACGACAACAGTTTGATAAGGGAGGTTACCGGTATTGTTGAATGTATCTTGGGCATTAATTACCACGTTATAACTGCCTTCTGGTACCTCTTTCATGTTGAACTCATACGTGTAGTTCCCAGACGCCATATTTCTACCTGTTTGTTTGCCGGTTACGCTTATTTCTGCGTTGTTACGGTTTTTATCTGACAACCAAACTCGATTTACATAAACATGGTCGAAATATGAACCATCTCCAGGTTGATTCACGTAAACCTGGAGAATGTTGGTGGTTTCAATGTAATCAAATCCAGTGACGGAGGGACCCAGTGTATGCCAGGCTATATTCTCCCATATAGGGGCAAAGAAGGTTGCTTCGGTGGTTGACCTTACTTCATAGCCACTATGAAGATAGCCGGTAGTGCCATTTATAATATCCTGGGGCAAAGAGACGGTACAGGTTGTTGAGCCAGCTGGAATACTGCATGTTGCTCCGCCAGTGATTTTTTGATCATATGGCCTAGCCTGTACATTGAACCGGATATTAGTAAGTTTTATAGGCATATCAGATGCCTTGAACAGGTTCCAGTTTACGCTGTTGAACCATGTTCCATCAGCCTTTTGTCGTTCTATGGGTGAACTTCCCCAAGCCGGACTCTTTACAGAGGCAGGATCCCAGTTGAGCCAGCTGGCATACTGACCAAGATCTCCTCCAGACCATTGATATGTATTCACAGGTCTATAGTAGTTTCCATCTAAGGCACCCTGTGGCAGCTTAACTTCCACGTAGACATAGGTGGCATCTTCGGAAAGGACCTGTACTCCGCCATAGTTATTGGTAATGCTCATGCCACCATTTCGATATGGCTTCCAGTTAGTTCTTGGGATACGTATAACCAACTTGTAGGGGTTTTCCAGCACTGTAAGGCCTCGTTTAAACGGGACGTATCCCGAAGAAATGCCGGGTACAACACTGGTGCTTACACGTGAGTCATGAACTGCAAATGGCGTAAATTCTCCCATTTGATCGTCATATAAAAACCGCTGGGGAGGAATGTTAAGCGTATTTCCTGCCAGGTCCGTAACGATGAAATTGAAGGTGAATTCTTCATCAAGATCACTTGAGGGCATGCCAGCCTGGGTGTTCATATCTTTAATCCACGGATAGAACGCACGTTTATTGGCTGTGTCATAACTCAGGTTATTGTCGGAGACCACAGAACCATTACTTCGTTTAATGACAAGACGGATCTTGGCAATTCCACTAGCATCCTCAATACCGTCTGCAAATATAGAAAACTGGCCACTACCGCCTCGGCCCAACTCCCAAAGTGGCCCAGAAAGTACCATGTCGTAACCTGCGTTTTGACTCGGATAAATACTCTTATAGCGTGGAGGAGTTGTATCAACGATGAAATGATAAGTAGATGTGCTCACTACAGTCTGGCGAATATCCAGAGTTTCATTGACTACAGTAAAGGTCCCTTCTCCGAGCGCCGGTAGAACCATATCCTTTCCATAGTATTCTGTTCCATCGGCAGCAACGATACGATCTGCAACGCTCGTTTTGGTCGAGACGGAGGAATACATAACCTTTTTATCGCTGTCTCGTGTGACCGTCACTCGCTCGTACCGATCAAGACCCGATATCAAGTTCAGAGTCAAAACACCAGCGGGATTAAGATATGTTTGTGTTGCAGGCTTAATATTCCGAACAGCCTTATTGGTATCTGTAAATGAGTAGCTAAATACCTGAGCATGTGCCGAAGATACAGTAGCAAGGGCAGTTGCAACCATGCAGCCAATTAGAGTTTTACGCATATGATGCTCCGGGAATAGGTTATAGCCTTATTCTACGGATTCAGCCTACAAGGTCCGGTCGGATAAAGTGATAATTTGCCTGTTAAAAGAGACATCAAGTGAGAAAGCAACCAACGTACAGAATGCAAAATGGCGGCAGTGCATCTGGATGACGCAAAAGTAACTTTTTGTACCCACTTTTTTGGATTTTAGCCTTCAAAATGAGTATTCAACCAATCATAAAAGTAACTTTTGATAGACGCTGCTCCTTTATGTTTGCCAATTGTGCTGATATGTTTTTAAATTCAAGGAAGCGAGATTTTAAAAGCATCTGTTGAGTCAAATTTATGTAAAATAACAGGGTAACCATCACTTCTAGGTTGAGGAAACCCAATGTTATACATGCTCTTATGCTGTTTTCTGATGCTCAACAGTACATTCGTTATGTTCAGAGCAATGTCTGCAATAAGTAAAGGATCCGCTAAAGAAAACCGGTCTGAAATATCGCTGATAGTCCTAGCAACACTTGGAATTGCATCACCATTCATTGTCGCAATGATTACTATTAATGAAAGTATGACATCTAAAACAGTAACAGATTTTTCTTTGGGTGCTCAGTGGTCCGGAATGGTTTCAGCGGTAGCGCTAATGGGGTTATATGCTCGACGCGTTTGGAAAGAGAAGAAGTCCTTATTTACTGGCGCTTTCCTGGCCTCTTCCTTAATGGCCTTTATTTTTACTGACAGCCTTGTTTTCGTATCCCAGAAGGACACCGGCGTTCTGGCTACTTTCGTACTCGATAAAAACGCTGGAGATATTGATTGTAGTCGCCCGGCTATGATTGTCCATTACAGTAAAGGTGTTCCAACGGACTGGCGTTGCCCAACCAGTATCATGTTGATGGCGTATTCTTCATATCCTTTTTTACCTTGGCCTGAGTATAGCCATGGTACCAGCCAGTCTCTTACGGTTGTTATTGATACATTTATGGAAAACGCTGTTAATCTCAGTCAAAAATAATAAATAAACCTCTCTAGTGAGAGGTTTTATAAACCTGAGCCACCAATCTAATTAACTCTATATTTTTGTTTTAGCTTTTTTAAAGGTAGACTTACCGAATAAAACAGCAATTATAGAGCAAAGGCCTGGCGTTAGGACAAAAGCTAATAATGCACTGCCAAAACTTGTCATTTCAGGCACCACGAACCAGCTGATAGGCCACGTCAGGGCAGGTAAATTTAGCGGATCATAAAGCGCATGTAGAGCGCTTAACACACAGTAAAGTGCTAAAAAGCAAACTAGATAAACAACGATCCACATTTTAATTTGCTCAGCAATTTCAAATTTAGGACTGCCCATGCTTTACCTCAGTGGCTGAATATTGATGGTTAATATCTTTAATCACCCGTAAGCACTTAGTGCATACCTTAGTTCGATTTGTCTGCTTGTCCAGAGTGTATTTAACTTCAAGTTGACCTCCAGCATTAAGCAAAGTGAGCATCTCATCTTCTAACACGCTTCGGTAAATGGTCTTGTCCGAGAGTGTGCCCGGTAACGAGTACTCAACATAATTGTTTGAAACTCTTACCGATTTAGGGATTTTACCACTGAGCTGGATTTCATTCGTTGAAGGCATTACAGTTACTTTAATCACAGTTGCCGGTGACCAGAAATCCTGATAACGCACTTTATGAATTTTATCAGCTCTAAGGCCTAACCACACATTTCCGGCGATAAGAACAATAAGCAATCCATAAACTGATCGTCGAATGTTACGCCTTTTAATCACAATGTCCCCCATCCCTCAAATATCATTCTAAATAACTGCACCAGGATATCATGAGCGTAATTAAAAGAATTCTTCATAACCGGGGTTTTCAGTTGAGTTTGCGGACTCTTTACTTTGCGGTTTCTCGCCCTCTATTTGAGTATCCCTGACAGGTTTGGATTTACCCATGCTCCTCTGAAAGGTATCCATAACAAACTCAATATCTTCTTCTGGCAGGCTGGTGGGTTGGTTGCTCATAGGACTTCCTCTTGTTGAATACGTTCGGCGTACAGGATGCGAACCGAAACGGTCGTGTTTTCAAACTCGTTCTCAAAAACGTCCATCCATTCCGTCCGGAATTCTTCCCCCAGAAGGTTATCGAGCCCCTGAAGAGATAATGGAAGAACGGCTGCTAGAGATCCCCCGGCTGCGAGATGAGATGCAGCTGCCTGGAGATGCAGCCTGGCCCGGTTATCGGCAAAAGGTGGGTTCATCACGACATAATCAAACTTCTTCTGTTGATTAGACTTAGACCATGTGAGGAAGTCAGCTTCTGTCGTATCGTATCCCTTAGCCCGGGAGATAAGGCAATTCAAAGTATCAAGCTCGATGCCAGTAACGATCACACCGGCAGGGAATGATTTAAGCAAATCCGCATGGCCAATATTAGGCTCCAGGAGGGTATCCCCTTCCCCTGCACCGAGCAGGGAATATACATATTCGCTGATTCGGCAAGATGAAGGGTAAAACTGATGCGATACAATATCAGGCATCTCCCCTATCTGGCCGATGTAACGAATAACCTCACACGGATCATAGGAAAATGTCACATCGTATTTTGTTACTGTTGCCCCTAAGAACCGAAGGGTGTCAGCGGCAACACTCGAAGATTTGCGTTCGGCGAGAGACCCTAAAGATGTCCAGCAACTCCATTTATTGTCCCCGTCATTTTTAAACATTAGTTCAGAAAGCTGCATCCGGGTATCAAAGTCGATGCACTGCTTAAGTACAGGGAATGCCTCCAAAGATTTCTTGCTATGAGCCATGCGGTCGGCAGGTAATGCCAGCGGTACGATAGCTGATAAAATATTGTTAAGCCGCTCGGCGATATCAGGGTGGACGTCAATATGCATTGATCCATTTTTGTAAACCCTGAAACGAATACTGTTGCCATCGATGCAGATCCATTTTCTGAACCCCTCATGTTCGACCAACGCCTCAACCAATGATTTGGTGTTATGGATCGCCTTCACCTGTTCGCCACGGAAGAATGCGCATATAACGCGGAGCTCGCTCAGTGGTGAAATGCCAGACTCTTTAAAATCCACCCTTAATTTCTGCCAGGGGTATTTAGACGGCTCGCAAACTCCGGTAGTGATCATGCGGGTGGAGAACCCAAAAGCTTTGTTTGTCTTATGACTGCGGCTCAGAGACTGGAAGACGTCGTAAACCCTTTCTTTAATAAATTGATTGCGGTCATTAAGCAAAGCAACGACTGTGCCTACTACAGCGTCAGCTGTGAAATCAGGGATCACCTGAGGCGGCATAATATAGCGGTCGGCCGTAAACTGCTTATCCCATTCGTTACGTTTGGCATCCGACATGATAGGCAAAACATCAGTGAGTGCCATAACGCGTTTCCAGTATTCAGATCTCAGAGCGTTTTCCGCGAACAAGGCATCCGCTTCAGAGATACTGTGGTTGTAGCCTGAGAGATAAGAATAAAGTTTCTGGTGATTGTGGGTTTTGAACTGGACAGCCATGTGTTTCAACAAGCAGAGTTCATCATTATAGGACTCAACAAGATCCGCGATAATGCCGAGCTCTTTGCGCATATCTGGAAGAAATGTTTCAGAAGAGCTAACCACCAGGCTATGAGAGGTTGTTAAAGCCAGTACGCTGTGACCTGCATTATCGGGTTTAGCTTCAGAATCAAGAGATGACATTTTACCGGTCCTTTAGAAAAAACTTTTACCAGGATAGCAACGTCGCTCTGTAACCTAATAGGTTCAGTGACACGAAAAAGTTTTTTATGTCTCTGAATAAAACTTAAAGATGTCAACTCATAGAAAGAAGCAAAAAAAAAGCCCCGCATAAACGGGGCAAGAACGATACATGGAGGTTTAAAAAAGGCGGGCAAAAAGCCTGAATCCTTAATGACTCTGACAAAACCAACACTTTGCCAAAAGTAAATTATTCTGCGTCCGGCTGTGGGTCAGTATCCTGATCGGTCTCTTCCCCTGCCTTCTTAGCATTTTTTTTACGTGGGTATTTTGGCTTCTCACCATTAAGTTTTGCCTGACGATTCTCCGCACGGCGAAGCTGCTTGTTCTCTGATTCTGTGATCTCTTTTGAAAGATTTCTCAGCATCTCCAGAGTACTGCGGTTCAACGTAATGTTGATTTCTTCGTCAGCACTTGAATCTGTCATCTCCGGCAATTCAATATCCCCCAGTTTCTGTAATAAGCTGGTGGTGATGAGTTTGACGCCTTCTACGGCTTTTGTGGCAATAACCGGCGGAATCCGTGCTGGCTTGAAGTCTGAAGGTCTGACTCGTACCTGACCATGTTGGGTTTTTTTCACCGTGATGCCATTCGCATCGGCCTGCTCAAGTTCCGCGATCATCTTCTTGATACGTGAAATTGCTTCTGTTTCACCGAGCTCATCGATCAGTGAAAGCACGTTAACATACGAAATAGCGTCAGCATGAATCCATTTCTTGATAACAACAGAACAGGTTGTCAGGCGGATAAGAGAACTGATGGTCGTCGGGCTTTTATTTTCACGTTGAGCAATTCGTTCGAGTGACCAGCCAGCAAGAGAATGTAGGCGACGATAGGACTCGCCAAGCGCAACAGGAGAAAGCGCAAGACCACGGTTACCATCAATGGTCGCGAGCTCACAGCCAATTTCATCTTCTTTAATCTCAACGCAAAGGATTGTGATGTCATGATCTTCATCACATGCCATCATTGCGGCTTTTAAACGGCAGTGCCCCTGGCGAACAAAAGGTACCCCATCAATGACACGTACTCGGATAGGGTCTACATAGTCACCTCGAATGTAGGCATTCTTGATGTTGTAGATGTGTTCTTCAACCTCAGGGAGCTTATAGTAATCGTCACCCATTCCCATTTCGCGGGAGTTGAAGCCTGGCGTGACCTGAATTACTGAAGGGTGGATAGCCCATGCTTTCTGGTCACTTACTTCAGTACAAAGTTCAGGGTTTGCATCACGGAACTGTTTAAGCCCAGTGACGTAACGACCTGTGCCAGTAACTACTGAAAAGGCAACATGGGCCGTTTTAAAGACCTTGTCATTAGCTTGCTGTGTAGGTTCTGTCAGTAAAACACTCATAGGGGCTCCGTTACATTTTTCTGCTTACTTTCTGCGTAGCGGGGATACTACCGAAAAAAAAATCCATAATTTTTCGCAAAAAAGGTACTTTTTGAGCCTATTCTGATTTTTCACAAAAAAAGAGGGCTCCCCATTTCTTGTGATGGCATCAAAATCGCTTCATAAACAAAGACATAAATCCAAAACATAAAGTTCAGGTATCAGTGAGGAAAAATCTTATAAATCCGCAATGCTGAAAGTCAAAACTGTGCGTCTTAAACAACTTTTTTTTGCTCCCTAAGTTATTAGTTAAAGCCCGTGGTTAGGTACGATACCAGCACCTAAATTTCTCTCTCAGGTATAGACACTTTGACTCGACATCTCAGACACATGCCGATAATCAAATGGGCTGGTGGAAAAACGAAACTGATGCCTTTCATCAGCCATCACTACCCACACGATCATAGTTGCCGGTGGGTAGAACCCTTTATAGGCGGTGGTGCCGTTTTTCTGAACATGTTTGCACAAAATGCATTGCTTGCAGATAGCAATCCAGACTTGATCAACCTATACAGGACTATTCAAAGACAGAAAACTAACTTTATAAATCAGGTCCAAAACCTAGCGGATAAAACCTTTGTCGAAAAGGACTACTATGAGATGAGGGACCGTTTCAACAAAACCTGTATTTCTGGTCAACCGCTTCAAAGAGCGGCTTTGTTTTACTCCCTGAATCGCCTGGGCTATAACGGTATGTGCCGCTATAACTCAGAAAGAATCTATTCAGTGCCCTGGGGGAAACATACAGAACTGAAGCTTGACTTCAATAAAATAGACTACCTTTCATTTCGTCTTTCAGGTATTGAACTGATCACCGCTGGTTTTGAGGAGACTCTGGCCGCAACCGGCGAAGGAGATCAGATTTATTGTGATCCGCCATATGACAAAACAAGCAAAACTAGTTTTGTCAGTTACGATGGTAAACCGTTCAGCCAAAGCGACCACGTGCTGTTAGCAAATATGCTCGTTGACGCTCACAGAAAAGGCGCTGCTGTTGCGATATCAAATAGCCTGACACCATTCACTTTGGGCCTCTATGAAGAGCGTGGATTCGTCATACACAGACTCAGCGCTTACCGATCCGTAGGAAGTAAGCCAAATACACGGAAAACGGAAACAGAAATACTGGCCGTGCTGAAATAGAGTTAATTCTAATCAACGGGGCTAATCCATTCCTGAAAAGTTAATACCTCAGGGTGAGTTCGTTGAACATAAGGTATAAACTGAAGCTCTTCTATTCTCCGGTCGCCCCTCTTTCCTTCGCAAATAAATGAAATGAGTCCTTGCTGAGAAAGCCCAGTAAGGACGCTCATAAGTCTTATATTTAGAGTTTTAAGCTGTAAGTCGTTATTAATGTCCTCCACTTTATGAGAGCTCTGGCCTGAACGTTTAAGATACTCGTAAACCATGAAATTCGAATTTCGTCGTTTTAACAATTTTTCGGTTATGCATTCCTGAATGAAACCGCCAAGAGCATCTAAAAGCGGACTGAGAACTACCGGGAAAGTTAATGTGTAACTTTGAGAAGTTTTAGACAAAGTAAATGAATTTAGAAAGCTAAAGTTAAGTCTCTTTTTTGAATATGGAGCGTAAGCGACAAGAGTAGTTGACATAACAGTAAGTAAAGCTTCAAGATGTTCCACTGTTATTAATGTGGTTTTATCTGTATTTCTTAGATTATGGAAATCAATAAACGCTACTCTTGAACGGCTAAGCCAATCTTGTACTTTAATGTCGATAGAAAATTGCGATATATGATTTGAACATTCATTTTGGTTGATAGGGCATGCAGACGAAAGATGGTTATGGATTATCATGCATAGCACAAAAAAAGGAAATCGGCAGGCTGTGGGGCATTGAAAACCGGTTAAAGAAAGCTTAGACGTTTCATATGCGCTTACCGGAAAAGTAACTTTTCTTAACGTTGGCTTTGACGATGTTCTTGCATTTTTACAAATGAAACCGAGACCCAGATCATTGTGCATTTTAAAGTCCATCTCCATCATCACCTTTTAGCCTTAACTGTATGGTATTGGTATACAAAAAATTAAAAATTATAATTAATAAGATTATCATTTTTTTACTATTGAAAAGGTTGTGATAGAGGGGAATTTAAATGTAAAAGATTTATACTCGCAGATCTTTATGAGGGATAAAACCCATTGCGTAAGCAACAATATTACGTGAGTGAGTCCTAACGACAGTTTAAGTCTTGGCTCTATATTTAAGCAGTAAAACATTTAACTGTCTTGGAGTTTACTTAACTTAAAAACTGTTATTGCAGCATAATTTTTCGAATCAAAATCATAGAATTTTCTGACTTTTCCAGTCAAATGATAACGTTCACCCAATAAAATGTGATCCTGTTTATCGGCCGTTAAAGCGATCCCGTCATTTCTAACTTTACCAGTAAATGTAAAAAAATAACTCCCTTTACTTTTTGCGTACGCGGCCCTGACTTCAGTAAATGTTAGTTCAATGCTTATGACCTGGCCGATATTGTAGCTATGTTTTAAAATTTCTTGTTCATTTTCCGGAGTTTCAGACAACATCACATCAAAGGTTGTAAAGAAACAATCCAGCTGGCGTTCTGTCAAAAAACGGTTATTGTCTAGTTGCGCCAATATACTATTAGAAAACTTAGTGTTAGCCTTTTTTGCTTTCTCAATAAGTACGTGGTTTCTGGATTTCCATGCTTCGAGTGTTGGGTTAACACGCAGTTCCGGAATGTTATCGAGAAAGGTAATTGGCTCTAGTACCACTAATTTTTCAATAATGGGTCCAACTGTTTGCACCCCATGACACTTTTCACATACATCAGCCCCTTTGTGGCCTGTGCCCGCACATTCGTTACATTCTCTTTCGATAGGTGCATAATAATTTCCATCTCCGTTAAGGGATACATTCACTGAGGCTGGTACCATATGACCATCAAGAGTAAAGAAAAGAGATTTCATTTTCGAAACACCTCCAAACGTGCCTCTACGATTGCTACAGCTTCTTTCACAGTTTTTTCATAGTGGTCATGCCCTTCAGGAAATTGGTCAAAACGTTTACCGTGTTCTAACTCTTCCATGTTGCGTTTAAGGACTTCATGAGTTAGAAGCAAATCATTATAATTATCGATAAGAGTCAGCTTTATAGGTTTAATCACTCAACTAATCCTCGGGTTTTTATTCCTTAAGGAGATCTCGAATTTCCAGAAGCTCTTCTAATTTTGGTTTAGAAAGAATGATTGCTGTATTTTCGTCGTTAAGTAAAGACAATAAAATATTTAGCTTTTCATCATTCAAGATTATTTGAACACCATCATCAGAAAATATTACATTTTTACTATCAACATTTTTGAACAAGTGTGCACTATCTCTACCAAATTTTAGTTCTGTTTGAGTATTCGTTATAGATTCCGTATGTGTACTTTCCACAAGCTCAAGAAATTCAGATTTTAGCCGTTCTGTTTTCTTATGCGAGAGGCGCTTAATACCCAAAGTCTTACGTGTGACTGCCGAATTTTTCTTTTCTGGTCCGCCTTTATTTAAGGTGTCTGGTCCTGCTCCAGCTGCATTGTGTTCAGGTATGCCTACAATTTTGCTCGTTGTAGTCTCAATATTCTTAACGCCAGGTAAGAAACCTTCTATATGTTTTAAAACCATTTTGTGATCGTTGGAATATTTTAACATTATTTCAATGGCGAGCGTTTTTTTGATTAGATTTAGGCTAATCAAACGTTGAAGCTCTAATGGCATATCAAGGATTTTTAGCATATTACGAATTGCGGTAGTTGATCGTTGATATCGCATTGCTAGTTCTTCAACCGAATACCCGAGACTAACAGCATGAGCTAATGCATGAGCTTGCCCAACCGGATTTAGCCCATTGCTTCTGTTACCATCGAGGTTCTCAAGGTATTCTTCAATTTCGTTTTTATAATCGATTAAGATAACAGATAATTTTGGAATATTAGCACCTTCAGAAATTGCTAATTTTAAGCCATGAAAACGAGTATGACCTTGACGAACTAAATATTTACCTTTTCTTTTTACGACCTTGATCATATCAACCTGCCTTCCTTCCTTAAAGGCTTGTTTGATTGACACAATCATCGATTTGACAGGTTCTTGTTCGTAACACAAATCTCCGATTACCGCCTCTCGGGGATTAAATCCCTTTTCAATTTCAACTAGATTAGTATCCACTTCAATGACTGTATGTTTGCTGTTGTTCATATCTTCCTCCTGTTTACTACATGATACATGAACCTCAAATTTGCCAAATAGGGCTGATACATCTAAAAGGTAAACTCAAAAAATTTGCTTAATAAAATTAAAATAAAAACTGTCTTGAATAAAACAATGATAGTAAACCCACTTTCATTTCCGTTTGCGATCTGTAGATATTGATAAAGGAGCGCTATTCCTTGTTTTATATGGACTTATCATTGTTTTCAACAGGTTAGATCAATTCTTTAGATCACTAAAGATCAATAGAGTTCAAGTAAAGATCACGGCATCTTTAACTCATTGATTATAGTAACTTTATGAAAGGATCCGGCATTCGGATGCATGCGAAAAGCATTTGAATGAATAAGGAAGGCATTTACTGGAATGCTTATGGCATTTAGGTAAATGCGTAAAAAGCATTTGCAAGAATATGTTATAAACAGTTTGCCAAATGAAAATCTTATCACCGACGAGTTAAGTTAATGATTAAAAACAACGAGTTAATCCATCCTTTTGACGTAACCAGTAATGAATCAGGTAAGACTTATCAACTGACGCCTAACTCGTCCAAGTCGGTTCAGCCCGTGGCCCTGCTGAGATTGAGTGTATTTACCCCTGTCGGCACAAAAGAAAACCGCGACCGAAACTTTGAAGTTGATGCCTCTGATGAGCTTTCGTGTATGGAAATTGCAAGATCGGAGGGTTATGACGACATCAAGATAACTGGTGTCAAACTATCTATGTCTACCGACTTTAAGTGCTGGCTCGGGATCATCATGGCTTTCAGTAAATATGGTTTTACTTCCGAGAAGATTAGCCTGACTTTTAACGAGTTTGCGAAGATGTGTGGTATCAGTTCAACAAACATCAACAAACGAACTCGTGCGCGCTTTAAAGAGTCATTAATGAACCTTGCATCGGTAGTGCTTGCCTTCTCAGACTCTCGTAGTGGTCGGTTCACAGTAACGCATCTGGTGCAGAAGGCTATGATTGATCCAAAAAGCGATACTGTTGAGCTGGTTGGGGATCCTTCTATGTGGGAACTGTATCGTTACGACCATAAGACATTGTTAAGCCTTCAGGTTCTATACATTTTGGCTAAAAAAGAAGCTGCGCAATCTCTCTATATTTATTTTGAAGCAATGCCAGCTGGTACGTTGTTCGTTAATATGAAACGGTTGAGGGAAAGGTTGCTTCTTACAACCCCTATTCGTACGCAAAACCAGATAATTCGTAAAGCAATGCGGGAACTTGAATCTATCGGATATCTCGATTATCAAGAAGTTAAGAAAGGTCGCGACATACAATTTCAGATCTTCAAAAGAAGCCCTAAGCTGGCCCTTGCCAAACAAGGTTGAAAGCTATCTGGTATGCACTGGTTATAACCTGCTGAAAAATAAGTTATTTATCAGTGCTATGCTTAGTGCTTCTTTTACTACTGGTCTTACATCTCGGCTTAATGTGCAAAAAAGTAACTTTTCAAACGAACTCCTGACTATTCATCTGTATGCCTTTCTGACTCAAGCGTACATGCTAGCCCATTCATTAAATGCCGTTGAGCAAGATGGTTTCGTGCGCACTCTATTCACGTGAATGCCTTTTGTGGATTACGCCTCTTACATTCATACAAATGCTTTTGATGTCGGTATCCCAAAAATTCATTCATTGAAATGCTTTTGTTTGCCACTGTATCCCGAGCATAGCTATGCAGTGGTATAAAAAGGCATTTTGGTGAATGGCATTAGGTCGAATGACACACAGTTCAGCTTTGTTAAGAGCGAGAATGGTCCAAGACATCTATGACATTGGGCATCAGAAGGACTATGTGCTTGATATGAGATCAAAAAAATATCAGAAGCATCACAACTCCAATGGCATTCAAAGAAATGCCTTTGTTTTGTTAGTACACCAAACAACCCAAAATTCATGCAGTTATATCAAAGACTCATTCGCAAAAGGACTCAGCCAGAAAGCATTTGCTTAAATAGCATTGGCCAAAAGCATTCGAATGAATGATGTTCGTATGGACAAGACAAAGTCCCACTCACGCCCAGAGGTGTAAAAGGCATTTAGATGAATGACGCACCGGCCCGAGGATTGTATGTAGTTTCTCCAACTGATAGTTGCCGAACCAGGGAGCACAGTGATATGCGGCCTTCTCAGAATCAAGAGATAGATAATAAGGGAACAAAAAAGATTAGATATGAAGCTTAGTTACCTGCCCGATATCTAGTTAGAGCTTTTCAAACCATCAAAAGTGACTTTTATGCTTGAGGAGTCTCATCAGCTTCAGGATTGAGCTTAACGTAATCTTACCCCCTCCCCTCTTTCAAACTTTTACTAAGCGTTCACTGGTACCTTTCAAAGATTATGCTTTAGGCCCTTTGCTTAAAAATTCACCAATCGCTAAACGTTAAAAAAAGGGGGTTTATGCGAACGGAAGGATCGGAATAAAAAAGTATTATTCATTCGCGTTTACGTGAACTCAAATCTACACGGAGTAATTATGGAACTTTCTTTAAATATTGGCCTTAGTGAAAAGAAATCTAACACGGCTGCACTTTTTAAAACAAAAAGCGCAAAAGTGATTTTGTTTGTTCTGCTGACCGTGCTTTTTTGCGGTCTGGCATATGCGGGTTCAGATGATGGGGCACTGGGAGATATTTGGTCATACATGAGTGAAAGTATGACTGGAGCTCCGGGCAAAATTCTGGCAGCCGCGATGTTGATCTCAAGCGTATATTTCTCTGTCCTTAAGCCTAACCCGGGCCTGGCACTGGTTTCATTATTCATGATGCTGGTAATGGCCAACGGCGAGAAAATTATCAGCACCTTTATGGATGCTGGCGTACCGCTGTAATTTATTGTTAATCATGCATGAGGGGGTTCATCCCCCTCTCTGGATTTTTAATGAGTAAGCAGAACGACGTTCCTCAGCATACCTATAGATTCCCTTTCAGGATCAACATGCCTCTACTGATTTTGTTTTGGGATGCCAAAAAATTAGGGCTTGCATTCATTCTGGTTGCATTTGGGAATATCTTCGAATGCTTCGGGTTTTCTGTTGTAGCAGCGGTTGTGTATTGGATTGCGTATAACAAAGCAGCTGAGTCAGGAATAAGAGGATTGCTAAAACACAAACTCTGGTGGCTCGGTTTTTTGCCAGGTAAAGCAGTTTTTAGTAGCCGTTATTTCAACGATCCATTTATCAGAGATTTGTATTCTTGATGGAGCTATGAATGAAAATGCTAAGTGGCATTAACATCCCTTTTTTCAAAAAATCTAAAAAGGATGAAAACGGTGATCTTGAACAGTCATACGTAAAGAAAGATGAAAGTGCTAAGGGACGTTTTTTGGACATTAAAAAACGATTTAGCCCACAAGCTGAAGCGTCAGGTGCTGGAATTACATACAGCGCCCTGATTAATCGTGATACAAAACTTATCCGCATTAATACTGTTTCAATAGCCGTCATTGGGTTATTGGTTGCAAAGATTCTTTTTTTCACTGACCCAGTGACGATTGTTACCCCTCCAAACATGAATGAAGAGATCACGGTTGTTGGTAACAAAGCATCGGAATCTTATAAAACACAATGGGCTCTCTTTTTTAGTACCCTTTTAGGGAATATTAATCCAACTAATATTTCCTTTGTGACGGCCTATGTCCTCGATGCCCTTTCACCTGAACTACAGGCTAAAACGAGTGAGTCTTTACAGGAGCAGATAAATATCATGCAGGCTCGTGGTGTTGAGCAGACCTTTAAGCCTAATGATATTTACTTTGATCCAAAAAATGACATGGTCTATGTCTGGGGTACCAAAACGACTCGACTTGTAAATGTTCCGGACAAAACTGAATCATCGAAATGGACTTATGAATGGGTTCTCGGGATGAAAAATGGTCGCCCAAGAATTGCATATGTAAATCAATATTCCGGAACACCGAATATTAAAAAAATTACGATAAACGGCAAAGAGCAACTGGCAACGCTGGATAATCCGCCACCGTCTACAGGTAACAAGTGATGATTAAAAAAAAGGGCTTAGGCTTCAACGCAATTACAGCATTGATCATGCTCACGACTTCGAACTGCGTAATCGCTGAAGAATACCAATTGCCAGCAACAATTAATAACCCGGTTGTAATGCCAGTTGGTGCTGACGGATTTCAGAATGGAGCTGCAAAAGCCATTATTCCGGGTCAAGCTGGTTCTGAACAGTCAGGTGCACAAACAAACCTTAGTGAAGCCGGTAATGCGCAGGGACAAAAACCTACAACTGATCTCCCTACCGTGCAACTTTCCCCAGCCAGCAATGCTTCGCCTGCGGTAAGCGCTATTACTGGAGCATTATCAAATAATCCTAGTCTCCCCGGATTTGACGCACAGACCCGATCTGGTGCAATTGATAGCTATGGGAGACCAACAGGTACCTCTTCCCAGCAGAATGCAACCAATGCGACCGCCACGTCAAAAGCCGATGAACTTTATGTCGAAGCTCGTAACCGATATAAAGAAGTTCAGCGTGTAAATGTGCCGCCTGGTGGGAATGTGGTACTGCCAGTTTCACGAGGACTTCAAAACAGAATATCGACCAGCTTCAAGAATGCTTCTGTCAGTACTTCTACCCCTGCTGAAGAGGCAAGCATATTTGTTAATGGTGGCGATGTCTTTATTTCAACTAATACCGATAAACCAATCGGGATTATGTTGTCTGAAGATCAGGTACCTGAATCGACCTATAACCTGACCCTGGTACCGCTTGATGTTCCCGGTGCGATGATTTCAGTTACTACATCTTTAAGCCCATCTATGCAAGCCAAACGTGAAACCTCATTGGATAAGCAAAACTATGAGGAAATGTTGGCCCGCTCCCAGTCAGAAGAACTGGCTCCAACGGATCCAAAACAAGACGATCATAAACAAAGAATCATTGATTTATTGACTCCTGTGGCTCTTGGTGAGGTCCCTTCAGGATTCAGTTTACAACAGGACCGACTTTCTCGTATTCCTGCGCCAGAGCAGTCACCATGTAACTTTAATATGTATGCAAAGCTCGGTCAGAGACTGGTTGGCTCACGTGAACTTATTGATGTAATTCTTGTGAAAAACGATAAACCATACGGTCAAATCGTTGCTGATCAGCAGTGTATGGCAGAAGGCGTTATTGCAAGTGCTTTATTTGATAAAGCATACCTGCAACCGGGAGAAGAAACAGAGCTTTACATAGTCCGGGATAAATTGTTCAAGGAACGCGAGGCCCGGGTTACAACCAGACCAAGTCTAATCAGAAAATAATATGGGAAAAGTTACTTTGCCTGCTCTGCTTGGGGCCACCGTGATTGGTTTTGTCGTATTTGCTTTAACCAGCTTTTACTACAGGTCAGAATATATACCAAAAAGGAGTGTATTAATCGTTCCGGACGCACCCATTAGTATCGAAGATGGCAGTAACGCTTTTCCCGTTCAGACAGTAATAATGAACGATCCAACTCTTATTGATAAATTTGTAGGAGAGGGCAATATTAATGAGGAGAATGCTTTTGACTATCACAAAAGTAACGTTTTGGAACCTAATTACAAACATGAAATATCTAGAACGAGCCAGATAGATAAAGCTGAAATGAATCATCCATCTGTTCGTGAAAACTGGGCCAGAGCAGGTGAACCCTATATCGTTCCTCAGATGTCTGACAGCGAACGAAATCTAAAAATTAAACGATTCCAGAAACCTACAAGTGGAGCTAATCATGGACATTAAAAAGGCCTGGGAAAATAAGACCGTCAGACTTTCTGTTATTGGCGCTCTGCTGGTAGTGATTGTTTATATTATTAGCCAGTCTATTTTTTCCACACCAGTTAAGAAAGAAAAGAAAACACAGAAAAAAGACATGCAGACCAATTTGTTGTTAGATGATTCGCAAATGAACAAATTGAGTAATGAAGAAAGCCAGAAAGTATATAAAGAAATGGTTAAGCAAAACCGACTTGACCAAAATGCGGCGAAAGAGGACCGCGAAAAAGCAGAAAAAGCCCAACAGGAAACTAAAGCCCAAGTTGCAAGTTTAACTTCTCAACTTCAGCAGCTGTCTCAGCAAATTAATGATATGCAGACAAATCGAAACGGCAATCGTAACTTGGATGCTGGTAGTTCGCGTAAAACGATTAATGAGCAGGCACCGGCAGCTCCTTATCAGCTTAATGCTAATGCGCCGATTAATGGCGTAAACCCTAATTACGCTTCTATCACACCTACGCGTAATAGCCCAATGAGAACAATCACACAAAGTTCCATTAAGACTAATGGTACCGATGGTGTCATTCAGGTTATGCCCGTGTCTGAAAACAGAATCAAGGAAGGCAGAGAGGTCATTGCAGGAGATAAAGCGCCAACTCGGACTGTACGAGGTGATGGTACTGCGCCAGTTGATAGCAAAGCGCGGCATGCTGCCCGAAAAGATGAAATGTTTCTTCCGGCAACATCTATTATCACTGGTGTTCTGATTACCGGGCTTGAAGCGCCTACAAGCCTTTCTTCCAAATCAGAACCAATGCCAGTAACGATGCGTATTAAAAAAGATGTCATCATGCCCAATAATTTCACCATGGATTTGCGTGACTGTAACCTTCTGGGTTCAGCTGTTGGTGATCTGGCGTCACAGCGTGCTTACATACGTGCCACTTCTATCTCTTGTGTTAATTCAAAAGGGAAAGCTTTTGACGTAAAACTGGAAGCATATGCTGTAAGTGAAAATGACGGAAAAAATGGGATCCGAGGCACGCTTATCAGCCGAAATGGTAACGCAATTGCAGGAGCTGCATTTGCCGGTGGACTTTCTTCACTTGCCGGTAGCTTAAGTCCCAGTAAGGTATCTTCACTTAACATCGACCCTAATTCACAGGCTCAGTATCAGTCCCCTAATTTTGGTGCACTTGGGGCATTAGCCGGGGCTGGTGCAGCTCAAGGTGGTCTTAATCGACTCGTCGATTACTACACCGCAATTGCAGAACAACAGTGGCCAATCGTAGAAATTAGCCCTGGCCGAGCTATTACATTTGTCGTTCAGACCGGAACTACAATTCCAACGAATCTGACCAGTCGCTGAGGTTTAAATGGATAGTTTAGAAAAAAAAGAATCGCCTGAATCAGCTGGACCTGAAATCACTAAAAAAATGGTGCGAGAAAGGACAACAAAAAAAATTACCTTCGAAATTGATATTGAAAAAATATTGAAGTATTTATTTTTCTTCGCCTTTGCCGTATTGGTCATTATTTATGGTTATAAAGGCTTTATGAATGTTTACGATTACTTCAATAAACAATCCCAGCCTTCGTACAAGATTGCAGTGCTTGACATGCCTGAATTACGTAAGGAATTTTTCAAGCATCACGGAGGCCGTACTGCTGACAATGATAGATCTCAATTCGAAGAATATTTCAGAACATTAATGAAGATCTACCGTGACCGTGGCTATTTAATTATTGATGCAACGCTTGCCGTTACTGTACCGGATAGTGTTGAAATCGTCACTTATATGGAACTTGAAGATAGCTCTGAAGCGGTACAATCAAGTTCTTATAATGCAAAGAAGTAGAGGGCACCCAATAGTGAAAAAGTTACTTTTCCCTTTAATGGCGGCTTTCGCCATTATGGCGAATACGGTCACTTATGCTTCAGAGCAGGTCCTAACTAATAGTGATGCTGCTGCGTTAATGGCAAAGGCAAAGGAAGGTGGCGTTTCACCCAGTCAGATCTCGGGTGTGTTATCAAAAATGAAAGGATATAAACCTAAGGATGCCATATACATTCCTTCTGGTGGGCTATACCTCTTTCAGGACGAACGTTCGCAGCTAATGGCAGTAACGACCGATGGCCGATACTCCCTTACTGGGGGAAGCCTTGTTGATGTAATTAAACGTAAACCTGTTCTGACTGTAGAAGAAATCAGGAATTCCTATTTTATTAGTCTTGATGAGGCCCCCTTCCCTCTGGAAACTGTAGCGTCCATTCCTCTGGGAAATTCAAAGCTTAAAAGACAAGCAGCCATTTTCATAACACTTGATTGTGACGGTTGCATGGAACTTGTTAAGAAATTCTATGCAGATCGGGACAAGTATCGGATAGATATTGTTTTAGTTCCCTCACCCGGTGAGCCAAAAGAAGAGCTTAGAAGGCTCTGGTGTAGTAAAGAAAAAGGAAAAATAAACAACCTCGATATTCTTCGTTGGCTAATGGGAAGCAAATCCGACATTGAAAAAAGATTGCTCTCTCAAAAAGAAGCAGAAGAATGTCCGGCGGAACCTTTGGTAGCGTCATTGATGCTCGCAGGAATTTATAAATTGCAGGGTGTACCTTCAGTTGTCAGACAGGATGGTTTGGCTGGTAATGGCATTCCAAAAGATTTCGACTACTGGTTGAACCAAAGCGTTGAACCTCTCTTAAAAAATCCATTTGAGACAAATTAAGGCTAGTTTATGAACATCAAAAGATTGGTACTCAGTGCTCTGGTTGTAGGTACATCCTCATATCTTACGGGGTGCTCCATCGGTAGTTCCGAATCCGAATGTCCAGGCATTGAAAAGGGCGTTATCTGTAAAGGTCCTCGCGAAGTTATGGAGTTAACTAATAATCGAGATGATCTGTCTGCACTGGCGGGGGAAGAGTCGGAATCGGGAAAGGAGAAATCGGCTGTCAATGACAGCCGTTATCCAACTGAAATTAGCCCTCCAGGGGAAGTCAAATATCCACAGTCTACTACCCTTAAAAATCAGCCTGTGGCTTATTCAAAAACCGAAATTAAGCCAGTTGGTCAGTTACCTGTCATGTACGATAAAACTTTAAAAATGGGTGCCCCTACTTCATCCATTGGACCACGGCCTATTTCTGGTGTACCGGTTAATTCAAACGTAAGGATGACTAGCAGTTATAGCACTGCCTCTTCAACTGGTAACCCTTTCGTTCATCCGGCTGCGGAAGTCGTTAAACAAACAAGCTATCCGGTTTCTGCTGGAAATGCCCCACGCTACGTTGCACCTAATTCTGATATCAGCCCTGGTAAGGATATGTACTCTCTTTACAATGGCCAGCCCGTTAACCCGACTCTCAACCCTGGGCAGATCCAGCAATACCGTTCGCAAGGTTATAAACAAGCTGTAGTGGCTCCTGAACCACTTGCTGTTCTGCAACAGGGGAAAGTAATGAGAATTACTTTTGCACCTTATACCGATGATAACGATGCGCTTAATCTTCCCGGCTACGTTTATGTCAACGTAAAACCGCAAACATGGATTGCTGGCAAGAATTCGACCTCAAACCCAGCTCGCATAGTTCCTTTAGAAGTACAGGATGCGGCCCGGGAAAATATGCAGCAGCAACAAAAAGCAACTAAAGCTGTCTCTTCGAACGGCATTGTTAGACAACTGTAAGGTCAAATATGGAAGCTATCAATAATTACAATAGCGGTTTAAATCGCCATCAATTAGGTGGGTTTATCCCTGTTTACGATCAATTAGCAGGGACTCACTATTTTTTGATTGATGGCAACAGATTAGGGTTTATGTTTATCTGTAATCCATCCCCTGGAGTTTTTGATAATCAGCAAGATGTTCTTGCTGAAATGTTCAAAATGGATTTCCCTACAGATACTGTCTGTCAAATATCTCTGACTGCATTGCCAGACCTGACTTTACAGCTTAGTGCTTGGTCAGCTGTGCGAGGTGGGCGTATGACTGGGAACGATAAGCTTAAAGCAGATCTGCTTAATGGTTATCAGTTGGACTACTACGACAGAAGTATGCATAAGCCTTTAAAACCTGATCATGATAACCTTATGTTGAGGGATTTTCAGGTATGGATCTCGCTATCGATTCCTTTACAGTCTGCCCTTCCTACCGAGCTGGAACATTCGCGTATCGATTCACTTTACTCTGAACTTGTAAGTAAGTTAATTACGATTGGATTGCATCCGTTTAAGGTCGATGCAGAAAACTGGCTCTATTGTATAGATAAGGTCGTAAACCCCGGAAAGAACTCCCGGTGGGCTGAAGGTTTCATAGACGTTAACACTATGAAAAGGCTTAATGAACAAGTTAACGTTCCCGGCCGTAAGTATACAGTCACAGAAAATCATTTCTCATCAGTCACACAAAGTGACGACGAATCTGAGCATCGTTACTTCAAACAACTTTCCGTTGTAAAGTTTCCTGAATACGTCAATTTCGGTTGTATGTATGAGTTAGTAGTTAACTGGATGCATGGACGTAAGACAATTTTCAGCCCATTTATGATCACTCAGACTGTTCAGTTTGCCGATCCGCTCAAGTTGTCAAAAGAAAACGTCCGCTACAAAGCAATCACTAATAAACAGGCAAGTATACCTTCAGTTGTCACATTCTGCCCTCGCCTGCGGGATATGGATAATGACTACATGGCCGTAACTCGCGAGCTTGAGGATGGCGCAAAGCTTTTAAGAGGGTATCTTACTTTCACTGTTATGGGTAGTAATGCCAATTCTGTGCAGACAGCAGCTAACGATCTCAAATCCTTTTACCTCGAAAGCCGGGTCAAAGTAGCAGATGATTCCTTTATCGTTTTCCCGTCATTTATGTCATGTCTGCCAATGTGCAATGACCCAAAGACAATTTTCGACCTTGACCGTTCCGAAGTAGTGAGCAACACCGGAGCGGCTCATATGACACCGATCTTTGGGCCCTGGAAAGGTAATACAGATAGACCAGTACTGAGTTTAGTTTCTCGTGAAGGTCAACTCATGGGACTTGATATTTTCAAGACTTCTGCAAGCTATAACATGGTTATTGGTGCAACGTCAGGTGCAGGGAAGTCATTCTGGACAGCATATCTAATCAATAACTATCTTGGAGCTGGACCGCGATCTAATAACCTCGTTCATTATCGCTCAACATTTAAGCATTTTTTAGAAAACGAATACCCAGATGATGATCCTGACGGTGCTCAAGTATTTGTTGTGGACGTGGGCCGTTCTTACCAGGGGATTGCGGAACAATATACAAACAGTCAATTTATTGATTTCGGTAAAACCCCTGACTTCACCCTAAATCCCTTTGCCTTCCTAACTGACATCACTGTTAACGACGATGTATTTAACGAAGCACCTGAATTTACCGGTGAATCAACTTCAAACGATGCAGAAAAAGACAAAGTTGCTCAGACCATAATGGTTTTGAATCAGCTAAAAATTATGGCTTCAGAGAAAGGCCTTATCGATGATTATCAACAATCAGTGATGCTTCAGCTTATTGCAGAAGAGTACCAAGAATCCAGAAAATCAGGTCGGACCGGTTCAATAACCGGCTTTGCTCTGCGTTGCAAGAAGCATGAAGACAAACGTATAAAGGATATTGGGGAGCAACTCGGAGCATGGTGCGAAGGTGGAATTTATGGGCACCGGTTTACCGATACGTTGCCTCCAATCAACTTCGACAGCAGATTTATTGTTTTGGAACTGGAGGAGCTAAAAGGCACCCCCCACCTTCAGACAGTTGTATTAATGTCTATCATTCAGGCTGCTCAGCATGCAATGTTCATCAAAAAAGATGGGCGTCGTCGCTTGTTCATCCTTGATGAAGCATGGGAGTACATTCGTCCTGATAATTCATCAGGTGCCGGAAATCAATCAAACCAATTCTTCTCTTCCTTCCTCGAAGCGGCATGGCGTAGGTTCAGGAAAACAAACTGCGCTGGCATCTGTATCACACAGTCGTTTGAAGATTATTTTACTTCTTCTGTTGGCCGGGCCCTGACTGCTAACTCGCCTTGGAAGATAATCATGAAACAAGAAAAAGAAAGCATTGAAGCAATGAAGGCTAATAAATATTTTTCTACTTCAGATGCAGAATATGAACGTATGAAAAATATTCGTACAGTCAAAAAGGTGTTTTCAGAGATGTTAGTCAGGTTCGAAAACTTCCAAGAGATCTGTCGGTTATACGTAGACCGGAAAATGGAGCTTTGTTTTACTACGGATAGTGCTGACAGGAGTAAATTATGGGAAATTCAAAGCCGCGAGAATTGTAGCTATGGCGAGGCAATAGAAATTCTCTATGCTCAAGAAGTAGCAGCGGGTTTGGCCGCGTAGAGTAAATATCTTCAAGCAAAAATAATTAAACCAGATGTCTCATAAGAATCTGGTTTTTTATTGTATGCCTTAAGTAAACAAATGAGGTTGTGACTTAATGAGTTCATCACTGTGCTGCAAATTTTGGTTTTATAATTAATGTGGTGTAAAAACAGTGACATAAATACAAATCGCAGTTAGGTTGTGTACGCATTAAGTAAACAAAATTTATAACTTCAATACTGACATTATAAGATGAAAATCACGTAAATTACATTTTTGTTTACCAAAGGTAATCAAAGTAGCGCGGCATTATTAGTGAAAACAGATCACTGGTGTCATTTTGCATACAAAACTTAATATCCTTTAATCATTCTTCTAAAAGTTTATTATTAACGGTTTGGTTTCTGAAAATTTATCCAATTTGCTCACCGAAGACTTTTAACTTATTTAACCCCCTTTATCGCCAAACTGTGATTTTCTAATGTTAGTCTACAGTTCTAGGGCCCTTGCTCCCATGATGCGAATCCTGCCACCTAATAAAGATTAACGCCTCATTCCTGTATGCCGGTCTTACGACGCCAGTGCACGGACTATTTTTGGTCATCACAAGGACAGGCGGGAGATTTAATCAGGGCGTGGTGTTGCTGAGCAGCAGCTGCGGCACTGTAAGCCGAAGGCGGAATTAACTCCTTTATCACCATCTGGGGACGTCATTATGGGTAGCCCTTTTAACTTGCTCAGGACCATTAAGCTAAAATTCCGGATAGCGATTGACGTAAGATTTAGGCTAAGCAGGTAAAGTGATCCCCGCTCCCGGGGTGACAACTTTATACAAAAGGCCGAGCGGAAGATTGTCCTTAGGGAATATTTCTTTAACACAGCACGGGCACTTACTCACGCTGCCGGATTTAACCCCCTTAATCGCCAAACTGGGGTTCTGTCCTCATGCTGGCCTTCAGTTCTGGGCGGGGTTGCTATCACTTGCTCCCTAATGCGAGATGTACCTGCTGATACAGATTAACGTCATATTTCTGCGTGCCGGTCTGCCGACACCAGTGCACGGGCCTTTTTCGGTCATCACATTACCGGGCAGGAGATTTTATCAGGACGTGGTGTGACTGAGCAGCAGCTGGGGCACTGTCATCCGCTTGCAGATTTAACCCCCTTAATCGCCAAACTGGCGTTCAGTCCTGATAGTGTCCTTCCGTCCTGGGCAGGGTTGCTAACAC
>PPYF01469470.1_pt1 | contig 87061 bp, 79 predicted proteins | sample 1559871 | NCBI WGS metagenome assembly PPYF01 (sample SAMN08240021, study PRJNA423297) | Human gut metagenome, whole genome shotgun sequencing project.
CATCCGGTCAAGGTATTGTTGAACATCCCTCCCGAATGGGCAAAGGTCTGTCCGCCGTTGATTATAAATACGTTCATACATTTATTCTTTTAAATTGCGGTTGCAAAGATAATGCGTATCTTTGCCATATAAAAATAGTTTAACTAATAGGAGTGTATCATAAAACTGATAGTTATGAAATGGAATCTGGAATGGCTGCGCACCTTCAAAGCCATATACGAGACCGGTACTTTAACAGCCGCCGCCCAAGAATTGTTCATTTCCCAGCCGGGAGTCAGCCTGCACCTGAACTCCTTGGAGGCCTACACCGGATATAAACTCTTCGAGCGGGCCTCCAAGAAGATGACGCCCACCGAAAAGGGAAAGATACTCTATAATTTCGTTGTCACCCCGCTGGAGAAACTGGAAAGGGGCGAAAAGCATTTCCACAAACGTTCGCAACAGGAGCGGAACACCATCAGCGTAGGCATGTGTTTCGAGACCTTTCAATACACCTTGGAGAAGTATATCCCCACCTTGCCCTTCAACCTGATTATCAAGTTTGGCGAATATCCCCAGATGCTTCAGGACTTGGATAACGGCCTGCTGGATCTCATCATCACCCCGCACAAAGGCACGCAGCAGAACATCGAATACAAGGACTTTGCCAAAGAACGGATCGTGCTGGTCACGGGGATAAATACGGATACTACGCAACTACGGCTTCACTTGGAGAATAACCGGACGAGAGAGGCCGTCCATCTCCTCAAGCAAGGGCTGTGGTACAGTACTTCTGCCGATATGGGGCATTTGCTGAACTTCTGGAAAAAGCATTTCAGAGAGCATCCGGACTTCAGCCCCAATTATATTGTACCCAATATCAGTTCCATCATCCGCTGCTTGAGTGAGGGGGACGGTTTCTCGGTCGTGCCCGATTTCCTGTGTAAGGAGGCCGTCCGCACCGGCAAGATAAAGGTGGTGTGGGAAGGTAACACGCCACTGGAGAATACGCTCTATTTCGGCACAAGGAAAAAGACGATTTACTGGCAAGAAGTGGAGGTATTGGAAAACTTATTGATTAAGGAATGGGGAAGCAAATAAAGCAATATTATGATAAAAAGCCTCACCATATCCGTACAAAAACATGACTGGTAATGCACCTGCCGCAGGTTGTTGCTGCTAACGAAACAGCAACCAGATTATTATTTTCTTGTAACAGCCTTTTCCGCCAAGTCCTTGTAATAGTTGAAAGCGGTCTTGTCGGCGAGGAACAGCGAACGTTTGATGTTGTTTTTGATAGCCCCCTTGCAAAGCCCGTCACCAGTGCGCACAGGCAGGTTTGTTGGAAATATTTAAAATAAAGGCATCAAAATCCCCTCCATACATCATCTGTACAGAGGGGATTTTCAGATAAACATCATCGCTTTTAATTCTATCTCATCGGGCGATTCGGAATCACCGCCGGAAGGAGTCGTTTCTCCGCCCGTCGTGTCGACAGCTGCCGCTTTCTGACCGAGTACCTTGCGTTTGTAATGCACTATTTCCGCATTCACGTAGTCGATGAACGGCACGTAATCGGTTTCTCCCTCCACGAGTGTCAGGACGTTCACCATTTTCTCGTCGGTGCGGCTTGCCGTGAGTGTGCGGGCATGTTCGTTTGCCGCTTTCAGGTTGGTGACAGACGAGGTGAGCGAGAGGGTTTCCACTTCCGGCTTGTATTTTCCTTCCAGGTCTGTGATGAGATTTATTAATAATGCGAATCAGTAGTTGGAATCTTTCTAAAACAAGGAATCAGAGTTCAACTACTGATTCGCATTAATAAGTAACAGGTAATAATCGTAGCTGGTGAGGGTGGTGGGTAACAGGTCACGGGGGAATGAGTAACGGTGCGGATCACTGGTTGAATGGTGATTCATTTTGATACCGGTTTACTTTATTTTCGTACAGTTTTGAGGTAAATACGGATTCATGAAACGTTATCCGATAGAATGATTATATTTGCAATTCGATTCTAAGAAACAAATAATAAACCATTAATCTGTAAACAATGAGATTTAGTAACGTAAGATTATTAGTAAAGGACTTCGCCGGATGCTTCAAATTCTATACCGAACAACTCGGATTAGAGCCAGCCTGGGGAGATGAGAATAGCGGATACGCCAGTTTTAAAGTAGCCGACGGAATAGAAGGTCTTGCCCTTTTTGTATCCGACTGGATGGCGCCTTCGGCAGGTAATGCAGATAAGCAGCAGCCTGTTGGGATGCGTGAAAAATTAATGATCTCATTCAGTGTGGATAACGTGGACGAAACCTTTGTCGCACTGAAAGCAAAAGGCGTGACATTTATCAGTGAGCCTACGGATATGCCCGATTGGGGGATGCGTACCCTATACCTGCGCGATCCCGAAGAAAATCTTATAGAACTCTTTACCCCTTTGGCACCGGAGAAATTTAGCCAGGAACTTATCGAAGAAGATCAGAAATTTCATTAAGAGACACGGCTGAAAAGCAACGTGCTCATCCGAGTGAGCCAGAAAATGATATTGAATGGGGCTGTCCGAAAAGAGAACGTCTGCTATCGTTTTGCTCTGTCACCCTAAGTCTGCCGAAGAATCAGCTCTTTATATTAGTTAAAGAAGAGATTCTTCTCCGTGTGCTGAATGATAGATTGATAGTATTTATCTACTTTTCGGACAGCTTTATACGTTAATTTGGTATCTTGCCCGGAACTATTCTTATTTTGTTTTAACTGCTGATTGGCACCAATACTTAATACTTATCTTCAAGGTTCTTGCAGCACTTCTACGATCAGCCGTACTTGTGCGGGTGTGTAGTGTCTGCTTCGGGGATTCATGCCGGTGGATAGCAGGCGTTCTTTTAGTCCGGGTGCGGCTTCGATCCATTCGTTGAAGCGGTCTACTGCGCTTTGTTGCTGGACGTTGGGGATATATAGCATGGCGAGTTCTCCTTTTCCGTAGCTGCGGTATTGGAAGGATTTTTCTTCTTCCTGTTTTTGCAGGGTATCTGTATTTGCTTTCATTTTTGATTTAATTGTAGGGTTTGTAATGGGTATAAAGTTACTGTTTTTTACTGGATTTAGCAAATTTGTTGCTCATGAAAGTGTTGCTTTTATGCTTGTATTATTTAGTTGTTATTCACGTTGTATGCTTGTCTTTTTTTGGGGGGGTATTCGGGGCTGATTGGGAGCTTTTTCAGCTTTTATCTGCTTTATGGTTACTTTGTATTCGCTTTTAGTATGCTTTCAATCTGTTTCTAATTCACTTTATTCTGTTTTATTCTGCTTTATGCTGTTCTAATCCGTCTTAATCCGTTTTATCCCGTCATAGTCCGGCACAGTCCGTCGTAATCCGGGAAATTGCCGGTGCACTGCCATATCTTTGTTTCACCAACAGAAAGGGAGAATGTCCTTCTTTTCTTTAATACAAATTCAGTATGGCAACAGTGTCTGTGGTGCGCTATCAGCGCAAAAAAAAGATTGGTGATGACAAATCGCCGATGGTGTATGTGCTCAAACCCAAGCCGGGGGAATCGAAACTTTATTCTATCGAGTCGCTGGCACGTGAGATCGAGTCGATCGGTTCGCTTTCGGTGGAAGATGTGGAGCATGTGATGCAATCCTTTGTCCGTTCGATGAAGAAGGTGCTCGTAGCGGGGAATAAGGTAAAAGTTGATGGCTTGGGGATTTTCTATACCACGCTTACTTGTCCCGGTGTGGAACTGGAAAAGGACTGTACGGTGAGGAATATCACTCGTGTCAACCTTCGTTTCAAGGTCGATAATGCTCTGCGGCTTGCCAACGATAGTACGGCAACCACACGTGGCGGGGACAATAACATGGTCTTCGAACTTGTCTCCAAGAATGCGCCGGCTTCGGGAGGCAACGGTGATGGCGGAGGCTCCGGTAGTGGCGGTGGCAGCGGTTCCGGTGGCGATGGAGGGGAGGAGGAAGCTCCCGATCCTACCGTTTAGTCTGGTAAGTACATCAGCATCATTGATGTGTACTACCTGTAAATGAATAACCTGTAAAAATGAAAAGTTATGATTGACAAGATTTTGGAGATTGCATTGGAAATCCTGTTTTTCTTCCGCAGGAAGAGAAAAGGAAAACGAACGAAAGGGCAGGTCGATGAGGAAGATTGACCTGATTGTGATCCACTGTTCCGCCTCTAGGGCGGACAGGGATTTCACGGAAACAGACCTTGAAGTGTGCCACCGCCGGCGGGGATTTAACGGGATCGGCTACCACTTTTATATCCGGAAAAATGGCGACATCAAGACTACCCGCCCCATTGAACGGATAGGAGCTCATGCGAAAGGCTTTAATCAGACAAGTATCGGTATTTGCTATGAGGGCGGACTTGACTGTCACGGGCGGCCTGCCGATACCCGTACCGAATGGCAGATACACTCGATGCATGTGCTTGTGCTTACGTTGCTGCGTGATTATCCCGGTTGCCGGGTGTGCGGACATCGTGACCTGAGCCCTGATCTGAACGGGAACGGGGAGATCGAGCCGGAGGAATGGGTGAAGGCTTGTCCGTGCTTTGATGCGGAGGAGGAGTGGGCTTGACGAAGGCCTTATTCTTCTCCGTGCTCGGTATGAATAAACTTTTTGTTCGCTCCTTTCAGTCGGAACATATTGGCTATCATTGCCAGTGCCAGTGTCGGAATCTGCAGGATTGCTTTTCCTAATTTCCGGTTCAGCAACTTTCCCGGCACAGGTATGATCATGGCGGCAACTTGAGCGGCTGACAGTATCCACCATTTGATGGCTGTATACCATTCGTATCCTCCGCTTTGCAGACTCATTAGTAAGCCGATTGCGGTAAAGAGTAAAGTGAAACCGAAAACTCCCGCCAGTTGTATCAGACGGGGAGGCAGCATCCATTGAAGAATCTTGTCGCAGTAGTCGATATTTCCTTGAATCAGTGCTTTCGGGAAATCGGGCAAGGAAGCCCGCAATGCACCGTATTGTGCTGCAATCCATCGTTTACGCTGATTTTTGATACCTTCTTTTTTCTGTGTTTTTTCATCGTATACAGGCAGTTGTTCCAGATATTCGATATGAATGCGTTGTTTTAGCAACAGGGCTTCCAGCTCCTTGTCTTCGCCCGATGTTTGCAGATGTCCTACATTTCGGCGGAACCAATGAACGTCGAATGCCATTCCGGAACCGGCTAATCCGGCTGACAATCCTATCGCGTTGTGCCCGCTACGGAAGAATCCGTTGTTTATTTCTTCGCTGATCGCATCCAGAACAGCGATGTCTGTATTCATGTTTTTTCCTGTGCGGTGGGCTTGTACGGCATGCAGGCCGGACTCAAAAGCACGGTTGATTTCTGCGAGGAAATTGGGAGTCGTTACATTGTCGGCATCCATGATCACTACTACGTCATAAGATTCGTTGGCAGTGACGTTCATTGCCAGCGTAAGGGCTTTGGCTTTGGAACTATTGGTATAGTCGGCTACTTGCAAACAGATGGGGAGTGTTTGTAGGGCAGCATTCGTGTCCGGCTGCATCTGATCGGAGATGACAAGAACGTCGTACATTTCTTTGGGGTATTCCTGTTCGAGGAAATTACGGATAGTGGAGACGATCACCCTGTCTTCCTTGTATGCAGGGAAGAGTACAAGAAAACGACGCAGGATACGTGCTTCGGAAAGTTTTCGCGGACGATAGAATTTGGAGGCAATGGCGTAGAACAGCAGATAACCGACACAAAGTGCCAGAAGAATAAAGAGAATCCAGTCAATAAAGGTGTACATGGTCCTTCATTTTTAAGGGTTATCGGATAGGAGAGGTGACAGAAAAGCTTCTGACAACGCCTTTCCATACTGCGGCAAATAAATCGAAACGACCTTTCACGGCAAACTGAAGGCTGTTTTTTCCGGCAGCTATGGTAGATTGATAAAGAATGGAGAGCAGCCGTTGAGCACCTTTCCGGTTGCGGCGGGTGTAGAGCAAACGGTTGCGCGTCATGTAGAAGGTACGTAGCTTGCTGAACTGTCCGGTGCTCTGGCTTTCTTTGTGGAAGACGGTGCAACGAGGCTCATACCATAGTTCGTAACCGGCATTTGTCATCTGTGTACACCAGTCCATTTCTTCATAATACAGGAAGAATATTTCCGGCATTTCTCCTACTTTCTCAATGACTTCACGTTTTACCATGAGTGCCGCCCCATGCAGGTAGGGGGTCGTGTGCGGGGTGTCGAACGTGCCGTCGTCCGGACAGCCGAAACCTGTCATTTCGTTGCGTATAGTGATTGCCGACAGGGGGGTGAATCCGGCAAACTGTATGTTTTGCGGAGGAAAGGCAAAGCGTATCTTCGGAGAGACGGCTCCGATGTTTTTCTGACTTTCCAGTCGCTCTGTCAGGTAGTGGAATCCGTCTGATTCAACATAAGTGTCATTGTTTATCAGAAAGATATAGGCTCCTTTAGCTACTCTGATCCCCAGATTATTTCCGCCGGAGAAGCCTAGGTTCGACTCGCTCCGCAGGGTGACTATATCGGAATATAGCTCCTTGATTTTAGCCGCTTCGTCTTCGCGCGAAGCATTGTCTACGACGATGATTTCATAGCTCACGGAATGTACATGTGTTTGCAGCGATTCTATTAATTCGCAAGTGTCTTTAAAGCCGTTGTAGCAAACTGTGATAAAGGAGACTTGAGGTTCGTTCATCATAATCTATTGTTCGTTTTTCAGTTCTGTTTCTTTACTTTGCTGCATCCGTTTGTCGATGTATGGTCCTGCGAAGCAGAGGGCGAAGGCCGTATATATGGGGATGGAGTTGGGATATTGCATTACGTCATTGGCATAGGCTGCCAGATAGAATCCGGCAGCGGTACAGAGCCAGGCAGTAAGTAAGCCTCGCAGGCGTTTGTTCATGATCTTGAACATCAGTATCCATCCGCACCATGCAAAAAGGACTCCGTGAACAGCCAAGTAGAGAACTAGACCGATGATTCCGGTTTCTACCCATACTGAGACTAACCAGGAATCCGGTGGATAGGGCATACGTTCTTTGGGATAGAAACGGTCGCCTTTGGATAACCCTATCCCATATCCAAAAGGCTTGTGGATCATCAATTCTCTCATTTTCTTTCGATTGTCTACACGTAATTGATAGGAAGCGTCTTGGCTAGGACGAAATGCGGAACGCATTTTGCGGATATATTGATTGTCATCTCCTATATTGGTACATACAAAAAACAAGAATAACAAGGCAAGAACTGAAAGACCTGTAATACATGCTTTGCGATTGCGTGAAAGAATAATGAAACTCCCTAAAGCACCGATAGGCAGAGCTATCGCAGCGCGTGTACCAGAAATTCCCATTCCATAAATGGCGGCAATAATGACAATTATAAAATAGATTTTCAGCCATACACCTTTTATATAAAAAAGTGAAATTCCAAAGAGTGAAACACCCATAGCCATGTGTACGCCGAAGTTCGCTGCATCACTGAAGAATGAGAAATAACGAATACCGGACCAAATAATATGAGTTCTTGCTCCTCCCAAAACGTATAGAAAGTACTGCTCACGTTCATTAAAACCATAGTTTTTTTGCCAATATCCTTTGGCTGCTGCCAAAAGGATAAAAAGAGACCATATAATTAGAAGCCACTGAATCCCCTTAATGTTACGGATTGCTAACGGTACGATGACAGCACATACAATAGGATATATGAGATAATGGGTGATGGAGATATTCCATGCTGCCTGAACATTGTTCGGATTAGCTATCTCTAATATGCAATAAACTCCCCATATCAGAAAAAGCATAAGCATACCATTACGACTTTCCGACCAGTCAATTTTTTCATGCATTCCGTACGCAAAAAGCAAAACAACTACAAACAATGTACACATTAATGTTGCTACTCCTAATGGTATGTCTGTCACTGCATAAGCTGCTGCCAGCAGAAATTGGAGAGTGAAAAGTGTATAGAAACTTTGTTTTGAATATTTGATAATCAATAAGAAAATAGCTGTCATTAAAGGCAATGAACTAATCGTCAGAAAGAAAGGAAGGGAGGTACGAAAGAACATTTTGTATAATATATACAATCCTCCTGCCAATAGTAAATGTACCCATCCTTTATTGGCAAAATAGCTACCGGCTACTGTTAGGTATTGACTGTATTTTCCTTTATCATTCGTCATCTTCATCTCTTGCTGTTGCCGGCTGCTTCTTTCTTTTTGTGAACGTAAATATACTTTCTGTCAATGCTAATTGTGACAGTCGGTATACTATTTTCCTCCAAAGTGTATATGGTGGAAGCATACCAGTGTAGTCTTCAACCACATTGCGGGATGCGTGTGTCAAGTAAACATAAAGTGGAGTTTTACCTACTTGTTGACTTAGCTTTTCTGACAAAAGCTTATCGGTCTCTTTCCAACCACGGTCAGCACGGGCTACGAGTATATTTAGATTAGCTTCTTGTAGTAATTCCAGCGATATGCTAGCTTCCCGCAGGTTGGGATATTCAACGATGAGAATATCTTCTTCCTCTGATGTGTATAGATCGGTAATGCTTTTGGCCAGGTTGTATTCTCGTGAATCAATTCTGAAGTCTGACTTCCATGTTATTACTTTTGTTTTAAGTCCGATACTGTTCCAGTATTTTTTTAGGGCTTCGATCACATAACTTTTGCCTTCCCCGCCTTCTGTACTAATAAAATTGATAATGTAGGGCAATCCTTCTTTCTTTTGCTGACAGAAACGAAGGATACTATTGCTTAACTGTTTTGTAGCTATACTTTTTGATTCTTCAACATGATTGTGATACTCTAAAATAGAGTCTTTGGGAAAGGCGCCTAACATCGGAAGTCCAATCAAACGACGTGTACGAATAGAATCGCGTAGAGTACGGTCTAATAATTCAAGAATTAAGAAGAATCCCAAAATAAATAAGAAGGTACCGGCACACGCTGCCATTACCATTTTTTTCAAAGGAGTGGGCATGGCACTGATCGGATATGCCGGAGCATTCAACACTTTTAATGCAGCGGAGGTCATTTCCAAATTTTTTCTACGCATGAGGGCATCATTGTAGCTTTTCAATACAGACAAGTAATTTTGCTCTATAAAAGTTATGTTACGCTCTTGACGTTTGATAGTGGAACCTACTGGTGCAAACTGTCTGTATTTCTCGTTGAGGTCTATACGGCTTTGCTGTATAATTTGTAAGTCTGATTTGGCTTTTTCGTATTGCATGGTTACTTCAAGCCACTGTTCTATGATGTTCTCTTTAGCTATTCCTTCTTTGGTATATTTGTTCTCTACATATTTATTTGAAAGCTCGGAAAGCTCCTTGCGCGTTTGATTTAAGCGATTCTTATATTCCTGTAATGAGGCTTCTTGATTCTGATGATCACTTGAAATCGTTTCCATTTCTGAGATTTTTCCTGTAAGCGAAGCGGCTTCATTTAGTTTATCCAAGAACTGAAGATTGTTGATTACATGTTTGGCATTGCTGCCCATTTGCTTTTCCAGTTCGTTTAACATTGCTTTGGCGCTATTGTATGCAATCAGTACGTTTTGTTCACGTAACTCAAACTCTTTGTTGATGGCAGCGATTTCTTTGGTCTCATCGTAATAATTAATAACACGTTTTTCTACGTTATATTGCGTTAGTGAGTCTTCTTTAAGCCGAAGTTCCTTTCCGATGCGTTGAAGTTCGCTTTTAAAATATTCGATAACTTTATCTGTTTCACCATAGCGGATTGCACTGTATTCGTTTACAAATTCTTTGGTCAGGATGTCGATGGTATTATAGGCGATACCCGGATCACTTGCCGTATAACTTATTTCAATCAGATCGCTGGCACCTTTACGCGCTACTCTGATTGCTCTGAGATCATTATAAGAGTAATAGGGCAAATTATAATAGAATACTCCATAGAGATAGTTTGCTTGAGTCGGTCTCAAGTAATTGAAAAAGTTGGCTACCGTTTTATCTTCGCTGTTTTTATCTATTAATGACAGTATTTCTTTCCCGTTCGGACTATTCTTTAGGTGTTCATATATTCTGTTGTAATTGCTGGCTTTGATGAATTCATTGTCTTCTTTTGGATTACCTTTGATCAGACTTCGGGCATATAATCGCATAGATACCCGTTTGAGTGTACTTTCAGCCTTGATAATGTTCATTAGGTTATCCATAGCGTTCTGAGTTGTCGCCCAATCCACTTTGTTATTTCCACCTTCTAGATTGTAGCCGGAAGCAGCGCCAGTGTAGAGGGTTGCCTCTACGTTATATGTTTTGCCTATCATGCGTTTTCCAAAATAGTAAACAGCAAATGTTATAATGGCTGTTCCAATTAGTAACCACCAACGGATACGATATAGGAATCTGCTGATATAAAGGATGTATTCCATAAATGTATGTTTATTTGTTTCTTAAAATGGGAGTGTGGGTGACTAACTCAAGTATCATTAAACTCTTGCTTAACTCGAATTTGCTGTTTTCGAATTTCTCTTGTGCGTCAGATTGGCGAGATTTTTCAGAGGATAAAGTTCCCGAATCAATAGCTCCATTCGAGAAATCCTTTTCAGCTATACTATATTGTACATTAGCAAGCATGAGGGCTTCGGCATTAAGTTTAAGAATGTTTAATTGGGAGGTCGCAGTTGCGTATAGAAGGATAATTTCCTTTTTCATTTCCTCAAACTTAACTTCTCTTTCAAGTTGGGCGGTACGTACATTCAGTTTTTGGCGTTTTACCCGCGCTGTCAAGTCAAAGAGACCGTCCAAAGGAATGTTGACTCCTGCACCTACTGTATATCCGTTCTGTGCCTGTGTTGCATAGGTCAGGTAAGGTGCAATTGCTACATCTGTATAAGTAGACTCGTTACCGAACATACCATACTGGTAGCTGCCCCGTAAACTGAAAAAGCCTAAGAAGGCACGCTTCTCTTTTGCCAGAAGCTTCCGTTCAATTTGTTCTTTTACTGTAGCTAATTCATAGGTCGGAGCGCTTTTTGCGTTCTCGAAAAGAAGATCCAGCGGTGGAAGTGTAATGCTGGAATAATCACTTGGTTGTAGTTTTGAGTAATCGCTTACCTCTTGCGCAGTTACGCTTCCAGTGGAGGCAAACAAAAATAGTAATCCTCTGAAGAGGTATCTGATTTGTTTCATAAATTAACCCTATTATCTGCTTTTGCTGTGTTATAGCAACGCAAATATAAGGATTAATTTTATTTAATGATGTTCTTATGGAAGCATTTTATCATCTTTCTTGTTAATTATGAGCAAATACTTGTTTAGAATGCCTCCGTCATGTTGAAATAGAATAAATTCTGCTTGTTCACCATGTCTCTGCCGAAGTCAAGACGGACGTTCATACGGGGCTGAACTTCAATGCGTAAACCGAGTCCCAGATTAGGAAGTACACCTTCGATTTTGCCCGGAGTAGGGCCCATGAAGCCGCATCCTCCCCATGCTACGTAGCCTACATGATTCAGCATCTTCTTCACCCAATTGCTTTTGTCCGTATTTATCATCTGACGGTATTCTGCCATCATCACGTGGGATGACTTGTCGCGAAACTGTCCCATATAATAACCACGAAGGTCGAAAGGAGTGCCGCTGAGTGCGTATTTAGTCAATGGAACATTGCCGAATACATTCTTTGTTTGCACTGTCCAAGCCAATACTTTACGTTTGCCTAGGGTCTTGTATTGGCGGTAGTCTATTTCCAAACGGTAGAAATTATTATCGCTTCCGAAGGCTTTGTTGTACATCATCCCACGAAAGTCCAGATACGTTCCCCGATAAGCATTGGCGGGAACGTCACGGGTGTCGTACGTCAGCAGGAAACCGACTCCGGAACTGAGGTTAGAGTAGCCGTGATCCGTACCGCCGGCAGCAATATACGATGGTTGCTCTATCATTCCTGCGGCAGGTTTAGTGATCTTGTCATAATTGAAGTCGATCTGCGGGCCGGCAAAGAAGTTGCTTTTCCCCAGACGGAATAAAAACCACGGATTCACCTGCACACCGCTATAACGGTATTCGCTGGTGTCTTCGCCACGCGGATAGTCCTTGTTGGTGCTGTATCCGATGCCGTAGAAATTTTCCAGTGTATTCTTATATGCAAAGACTCCGAAGATGCGGAATCGGTCGCCTTTGAAGAAAAGCTGCGGTTTGGTGAACAGGTTCAGTCCTCCTTCGAACATCAGGGCGATGGCCATCGGCACCACCGAACGTTGTTGGGTAGTATCACTCGGATTCATCCGAAACGTCATCAATGCACTACCGCCGATCAGTAATCCGAAGTCAGGAGTATAGCTGGGGCCACCTAATATATTATAATGTAGATTACGTTTGGCTACACGCTGGCGTCGCAATTCTTTTTTGGAAAGGGTGGGGGTGGAATCTGTCGGGGCTACCCCGACTTCGTCAACAGAAGTTGTAGTCGTTTGCAGTTCATCGCTTTTTACTGCCGTGTCAGCCGTTTGAGCTAACAAAATATTGATGAATAGAAACATCATCAATACACCTATTATATATCTTTTCATATTCTTTCTTGAAATCCGCTGCAAAGGAAACTATTTTATTTCGATTAGTTTTCATTCTCATAGATAATAAATCTAAAAAAGAATCGTATTTTTGCCAATTAATAATATGTAAAACGAAATTGCCAACGGATTACTATTAGCATACAGGCAAAGTTAATTTATAAACGATCTATAATGAATAAACGAATTTTATCAGTTTTTGTTTGCTGTGCCCTTTACTATTCTGCACAGGCACAGGACGCGAAAGGCGGCATCAGCACTGACATGATGCAGCAAATCAAACAGAGTTATCAAGGTACTTCTACCGACAAGGCTATCCGGAACGCCATCAGCAACAACGACATCCGCAAGCTTGCCCTGAACCAGGACAACATGAAGGGAATGGATACGCATTTTTCTGTCAAAGTGAACTCCAAGGGGATCACCGACCAGAAATCGTCCGGACGTTGCTGGCTCTTCACCGGTCTGAACGTAATGCGTGCCAAAGCCATCGATAAATACAATCTGGGGTCTTTCGAATTCTCGCAAACCTATCCTTTCTTTTTCGACCAGCTGGAAAAGGCCAACCTTTTCCTCCAAGGAGTCATCGACACCAGTGACAAGCCTATGAACGATAAAATGGTGGAATGGCTGTTCCGCAATCCGTTGAGTGACGGCGGCACATTCACCGGAGTAGCGGACATCGTAAGCAAATACGGTCTCGTCCCCAAAGACGTGATGCCCGAAACGAATAGCAGCGAAAACACCGCCCGCATGGCGAGTCTGATCGCTCTGAAACTTCGCGAACAGGGTTTGCAACTCCGTGACATGGCCTCGAAAAAAGCCAAACCTGCCGCCATAGAGAACGCTAAAGTGGAAATGCTGAGTACCATCTATCGTATGCTTGTCCTGAATCTGGGCGTACCTCCCACAGAATTTACCTGGACGCAATATAACACCAAAGGCGAGCCGGTAGAAACTGCTGCCTACACCCCGCTTTCTTTCCTAAAGAAATACGGTGACGAAAAGCTGATCGACAACTACGTCATGCTCATGAACGATCCCAGCCGCGAATACTACAAATGTTATGAAATAGACTACGACCGCCACCGCTACGACGGCAAGAACTGGACATACGTCAACCTCCCGATCGAGGACATCAAGGAGATGGCCATCTCCTCTCTGAAAGACAGCACCATGATGTATTACTCCTGCGACGTCGGCAAGTTCCTAAACTCTGACCGTGGTCTGCTCGACGTCAAAAACTATGATTACGACTCATTGATGGGCACCACCTTCGGCATGGACAAGAAACAGCGTATCCAAAGCTTTGCCAGCAGCTCCAGTCACGCCATGACCCTCATGGCAGTCGATCTGGACAAAAACGGAAAACCGACCAAATGGATGGTTGAAAATAGTTGGGGTGCCGGAGCCGGCTATCAGGGACATCTCATCATGACCGACGAATGGTTCAACGAATATACCTTCCGTCTTGTTGTGGAAACGAAATACGTGACTCCGAAAGCACTCGAAGTCTTGAAACAAAAACCGATCCGCCTGCCGGCGTGGGATCCAATGTTTGCCGGCGAAGAATAACCAACCGACAATCACGCTGCATAGACTTGTGCGCGCAGGTCTTCCAGCCTACTTTATTAAAGAACGTGTGCGAACACAAAAGGAATTACGGATATTTTTCCGTAATTCCTTTCTTTTTTCCTCCCGAATCACATTATTATTTATTACTTTTGCGGCAAATTTTATGAAACCATTATTTTATATAGCATGGCAAATGTAATAAAGTTACGTAAAGGCCTTGACATAAACCTGAAAGGTAAAGCTGCTGAGACGTACACAACAGTGAAAGAGCCGGGATTTTACGCACTCGTACCCGATGATTTTCCTGGAGTGACACCGAAAGTGGTTGTGAAAGAGCAGGAATATGTGATGGCTGGTGGACCCTTGTTTATCGACAAGTATCATCCTGAAGTGAAATTTGTTTCGCCCGTGAGTGGCGTAGTGACGAGCGTTGAACGTGGTGCTCGCCGTAAGGTATTGAACATCGTAGTGGAAGCTGCCGCAGAGCAGGACTACGAAGAATTTGGTAAGAAGAACGTATCCTCTATGGATGCAGATGCTGTGAAGTCCGCGCTTCTTGAAGCAGGTCTGTTTGCGTTTATCAAGCAACGTCCGTATGACATCATTGCAGACCCGACGGTAACACCGAAGGGCATCTTTGTTTCCGCATTCGATACCAATCCGCTGGCTCCCGACTTCGAATTTGCCCTGAAAGGCGAAGAAGCAAACTTCCAGACAGGTCTTGATGCCCTCGCCAAAATGGCGAAAACTTACCTGAGCATCAGCGTGAAACAGAAAGCCGCTGCACTGACACAGGCTAAGAACGTTACAATCACCGCTTTCGACGGACCGAACCCTGCCGGTAACGTAGGCGTTCAGATCAACCACCTCGACCCCGTTTCAAAGGGCGAAACTGTGTGGACAATCGATCCGCAAGCCGTTATCTTCATCGGTCGCCTCTTCAATACAGGCCGTGTGAATTTCACCCGCACAGTAGCTGTGACAGGTTCCGAAGTGTTGAAACCTGCTTACTGCAAACTTCAGGTAGGTGCATTGCTGACCAACGTATTTGCCGGAAACGTAACAACTGACAAAGATTTGCGCTATATCAGCGGTAACGTGCTGAGTGGCAAACAAATTTCTCCTAACGGATTCTTGGGCGCTTTCCACAGCCAGCTGACTGTAATCCCCGAAGGTGATGACGTTCACGAAATGTTCGGATGGATCATGCCGCGCTTCAACCAGTTCAGTGCCAACCACTCATATTTCAGCTGGTTGATGGGCAAAAAGGAATATACGCTGGATGCACGTATCAAAGGCGGCGAACGCCACATGATCATGTCCGGCGAATATGACAAGGTATTCCCGATGGACATCATGCCCGAATATCTGATTAAAGCGATCATCGCCGGTGATATCGACCGCATGGAAGCGCTGGGTATTTACGAAGTGGCTCCCGAAGACTTCGCACTCTGCGAATTCGTCTGCTCTTCGAAGATGGAACTCCAACGCATTGTCCGTGTCGGACTCGACATGCTCCGTGCTGAAATGGCATAATCCGCATGGCAAATTGTAAATTGTAAATCGTAAAATAGTAATATATTAATGAAAGCGTTAAGAAATTATCTCGATAAGATAAAGCCGAACTTTGAAGAGGGCGGTAAATTCCACGCATTCCAGTCGGTGTTCGACGGCTTCGAAACATTCCTGTTCGTGCCCAGCAAGACTGCGAAAACGGGAACGCACATACACGACGCGATCGACAGCAAGCGTATTATGTCGATTGTGGTTATTTCGTTAGTACCGGCGCTGCTGTTCGGTATGTACAACGTAGGTTACCAGCATTTCACCCACACGGGTGCTACTGGCAGCTTCATCGAAATGTTTATCTACGGATTTCTGGCTGTATTGCCTAAAATTATCGTATCATACGTTGTTGGTCTGGGGATTGAGTTCGTCGTAGCTCAATGGAAGAAGGAGGAAATTCAGGAAGGATTCCTTGTTTCCGGTATTCTGATCCCGATGATCGTTCCGGTAGACTGTCCGCTTTGGATTCTTGCCGTAGCAACTGCATTCTCTGTCATCTTTGCAAAAGAAGTATTCGGTGGTACGGGTATGAATGTGTTCAACGTAGCGTTGATCACCCGTGCATTCCTGTTCTTCGCTTATCCTACCAAGATGTCCGGTGACGCCGTTTGGGTATCGGGCGATACCATTTTCGGTATGGGACAGGCTGTAGACGGTCTGACTGTGGCTACCCCGCTGGGACAAGCCGCTACAACGGGTACGGTTCCTGCATTCAACATGGATATGATAACAGGTCTTATTCCCGGTTCTATCGGTGAAACAAGTGTGATCGCCATCCTGATCGGTGCCGTTATCCTGCTGTGGACAGGCGTTGCAAGCTGGAAGACGATGCTTTCTGTATTCGTTGGTGGTGCATTCATGGCCTGGGTATTCAATGCTATCGGCATGGAAAACAACACAATGGCTCAGATGCCTTGGTACGAACACCTCGTACTGGGTGGTTTCTGCTTCGGTGCCGTGTTCATGGCTACCGACCCTGTGACATCCGCACGTACGGAAAGAGGTAAATACATCTTCGGATTTCTGATCGGTGTGATGGCTATCATTATCCGCGTACTGAATCCGGGTTATCCCGAAGGTATGATGCTTGCCATCCTGCTGATGAACATCTTCGCTCCGCTGATCGACTACTGTGTAGTACAGAGTAATATCAGCCGTCGCGAGAAACGCGCTGTTAAGTCTAACCAATAATACCGAATGAAAATGAATACAAATAGTAATAGTTATACTATCATTTATGCTTCGGTAATGGTTATTATCGTTGCATTCCTGCTGGCATTCGTTAGTTCTTCACTGAAAGCTACACAAGACAAGAATGTGCAGTTGGACACTAAAAAACAGATTCTTGCTGCATTGAACATTAAAAATGTAGAAGACGCTGATGCCGAATATCAGAAATATGTAAAAGGTGATATGCTGATGAACGTAGACGGCACGCTGACTGAAAACACAGGTGAGTTTGCTACCAACTACGAGAAAGAAGCAAAAGAACAACAACGTCTGCACGTATTTGTATGCGATGTGGATGGCCAGACTAAATATGTATTTCCAGTTTACGGTGCCGGTCTTTGGGGTGCTATCTGGGGATATGTTGCTTTGAACGAGGATAAAGACACTGTTTACGGTGTTTATTTCTCACACGCAAGTGAGACACCGGGGTTGGGTGCTGAAATCGCAACTGACAAGTTCCAGAGTGAATTTACAGGCAAGAAGACGCTGGAGAACGGTGCTGTTACTCTGGGCGTTGTAAAGAACGGCAAGGTAGAGAAACCTGAATATCAGGTGGACGGTATCTCTGGTGGTACAATTACTTCGGTAGGTGTGGACGCTATGCTGAAGGCCTGCCTGAATAGTTACATAAGTTTCTTAACTAAATAATAAGGAGGAGGATAAAGAATATGGGACAACTGTTTTCAAAGAAGAATAAAGAAGTATTCTCTGCTCCATTGGGAATCGATAATCCGGTAACCGTACAGGTGCTTGGTATCTGTTCTGCACTTGCTGTTACTGCCAAGCTGGAACCCGCCATCGTGATGGGACTTTCAGTTACTGTGATTACAGCGTTTGCCAATGTCGTTATTTCACTGTTGCGTAAGACGATTCCAAATCGTATCCGTATCATCGTTCAGTTGGTAGTGGTTGCTGCTTTGGTTACCATCGTTAGTGAAATTCTGAAGGCGTTTGCATACGATGTAAGCGTACAGCTCTCTGTTTATGTAGGTTTGATCATTACCAACTGTATCCTGATGGGACGTCTGGAAGCATTTGCCATGCAGAACGGTCCTTGGGAATCATTCCTTGACGGAGTTGGTAACGGTCTGGGTTATGCCAAGATTCTGGTAATCGTAGCTTTCTTCCGCGAACTGCTCGGCTCGGGAACTTTGCTTGGTTTCAATATCCTGAATTATGAGCCTATCCAGAATATCGGTTATGTAAACAACGGTCTGATGTTGATGCCGCCGATGGCATTGATTATCGTAGCTTGCATCATCTGGTATCAGCGTGCACGTCACAAAGAACTGCAAGAAGAAAGTAATTAATATAAATGAAGGGTGAAGAAGGATGAATGAAGGTAACACTCATAAACTCGAAATTCTTCATTCTTAATTCTTAATTAAAATATATGGAACATTTATTAAGTTTATTCGTCCGCTCCATCTTTGTGGACAACATGATATTCGCGTTCTTCTTGGGTATGTGCTCATATCTGGCTGTATCGAAGAATGTGAAGACTGCCGTAGGACTGGGTATAGCCGTAACATTCGTGTTGCTGGTTACGCTTCCGGTGAACTATTTATTGCAAACCAAGGTGCTGGCTGCCAACGCTATCATTGAAGGTGTTGACCTCAGCTTCCTGAGTTTTATTCTTTTCATTGCCGTTATTGCCGGTATCGTGCAATTGGTGGAGATGGTGGTAGAACGTTTCAGCCCGTCGCTGTACGCTTCACTGGGTATCTTCCTGCCGTTGATCGCCGTTAACTGTGCTATCATGGGTGCTTCGCTGTTTATGCAACAACGTATCAACGTAGGTCCGAGTGATCCGAAATACATTGGTGATATCTGGGATGCTCTTTCGTATGCACTCGGTTCGGGTATCGGCTGGCTGCTGGCTATCGTCGGTCTGGCTGCTATCCGTGAGAAAATGGCTTACTCTGATGTACCTGCTCCGCTGAAAGGTCTGGGCATCACATTTATCACTGTAGGTCTGATGGCAATCGCATTTATGTGTTTCTCTGGTTTGAACATCTAAAAAGAAAGGAATAAGACAATGGATATGAACTAACGATCAATGGCGAAACAGGACTGGAAGTAGAGTCCGGTTCCACATTGCTTAATACGCTGGCCGTAAACGGTGTATTCCTGTCATCCGCTTGTGGTGGCAAGGGTTCTTGCGGACAGTGCAAATGTCAGGTACTTGAAGGTGGCGGCGAAATCCTGCCTTCTGAAGTTCCTCACTTCAGCCGCAAACAGCAACAAGACCACTGGCGTCTGGGCTGTCAGGTGAAAGTGAAGAGTGACATGGCTATCAAGATCGACGAGTCTGTACTCGGTGTGAAAGAGTGGGAGTGCGAAGTGATCTCCAACAAGAACGTGGCTACATTTATCAAAGAGTTTATCGTGGCATTGCCTAAAGGCGAACACATGGACTTTATCCCGGGTTCTTACGCACAGATCAAGATACCTAAATTCTCAATGGATTATGATAAGGACATTGATAAGAGCCTGATCGGTGAAGAATATCTGCCTGCATGGGAGAAATTCGGTTTGCTGGGCTTGAAATGTAAAAATGAAGAGGAAACAATCCGTGCTTACTCTATGGCCAACTATCCTGCAGAAGGTGACCGTATCATGCTGACTGTACGTATCGCTACCCCTCCGTTCAAGCCGAAAGAACAAGGTCCCGGATTTATGGATGTAATGCCGGGTATCGCTTCTTCTTATATCTTTACGCTGAAACCGGGTGACAAGGTAATAATGAGTGGTCCTTATGGAGACTTCCATCCGATCTTCGACTCTAACAAGGAAATGATGTGGATCGGTGGTGGTGCCGGTATGGCTCCGTTGCGTGCACAGATCATGCACTTGACGAAAACATTGCATACGACCGACCGCAAGATGTCTTACTTCTATGGTGCCCGTGCGCTGAACGAAGTATTCTATCTGGAAGACTTCCTGCAAATTGAAAAGGATTTCCCGAACTTCACATTCCATCTGGCACTCGACCGTCCGGATCCTGCTGCTGATGCTGCCGGTGTGAAATATACTCCGGGCTTCGTACACAACGTAATTTATGAAACTTACTTGAAGAACCACGAAGCTCCTGAAGATATTGAATACTACATGTGTGGTCCTGGTCCGATGTCGAAAGCTGTAGAGAAGATGCTCGACGATCTGGGCGTTCCGGCTCAGAACCTGATGTTCGATAACTTTGGAGGATAATCTTCGGAAGTTGATCTCCGGTCGGAGAGGACCGGAAGAATAACATAAAGAAAACTGGCGGGAAATCTGTAAAAGACAATGGTGCTTTTCAGATTTCCCGCTTTCTTTATGCGCTATCTTACCGAATCTTTTCGTCCTTTTTGTATCTTTGTCCCCATGTTAGAGAAAAATGAAATAATACAGTCCGCTCTTCAGAATTTGAAGATTGAATCTTTGAACCCGATGCAGGAAGCTGCGCTCGAACAGGGCACGGGCAGGAAAGATGTTATCCTGTTGTCACCGACAGGATCGGGCAAGACTTTGGCATATCTTTTGCCTCTGTTGCTTACCCTAAAACCGAATGATGACAGCGTGCAGGTGCTGATTCTGGTACCTTCCCGTGAGTTGGCTTTACAGATAGATACCGTGTTCCGGAGCATGGGAACTTCCTGGAAAACGTGTTGCTGCTACGGCGGGCATCCCATTGCCGAAGAAAAGAAAAGCATTGCAGGAAATCATCCTGCCATTATCCTTGGTACTCCGGGACGTATCACCGACCATCTGTCCAAAGGAAACTTTGATCCCGAAACAATCGAGACTTTGATTATCGATGAGTTTGATAAGTCGCTGGAGTTCGGCTTTCATGATGAGATGGCAGAGATCATCACCCAGCTTCCGGGATTAAAGAAACGTATGCTGCTGTCGGCTACTGATGCCGAAGAAATTCCTCAGTTTACGGGACTGAACCGGACAGTCAAACTGGATTTTCTTCCGGAGGCAACCGAAGAACAGGAAAACCGGTTGAAGCTGATGAAGGTGCTTTCTCCTTCCAAAGATAAGATTGATACGCTTTACAACTTGCTTTGTTCATTGGGAAGCAGCTCCAGCATTGTCTTCTGTAATCATCGGGATGCGGTAGATCGTGTGCACAAGCTACTCGAAGATAAGAAACTATTAGCCGAACGTTTTCATGGCGGTATGGAACAGCCGGATCGGGAACGGGCATTGTATAAGTTCCGTAACGGAAGCTGTCATGTACTGATCTCTACCGACCTCGCTGCCCGTGGACTTGATATTCCAGAGATAGAGCATATCATTCACTATCATCTGCCTGTAAACGAAGAAGCGTTTACACATCGTAACGGACGTACGGCACGTTGGGATGCAACAGGTACTTCTTATCTGATTCTTCACGCAGAAGAAAAACTACCGGAATATATTCCCGAAGATATAGAAACGATGGAACTGCTGGAAAATCCTTCACGTCCTCCCAAATCTGTCTGGACTACTATATATATAGGTAAAGGAAAGAAGGAGAAACTGAGCCGGATGGACATTGCCGGATTCCTTTATAAAAAAGGTAATCTGACCCGTGAAGATGTAGGTGCGATTGATGTGAAAGAACATTATGCTTTTGTTGCCGTTCGTCGGGCAAAAGTGAAGCAACTCCTGAATCTTATTCAAGGGGAAAAAATCAAAGGAATGAAGACTATCATTGAGGAAGCCAAATAAAGGGAGCCGAAAAACAACAGGTGTTCTCAAAGCTGAAAGGTGAATTTCAAGAACCAAATAGGTGATTGGGATGCTGACAATGACGAGATGATCGGCTTTGTCATTACAAATAATATCATTCTTTTGAAGTGAGAGACGTCTCTCATGGATGACAGACTAAAATGATAGTAAAAAAACAATTCTGTGACAGTCTCCATTTATTTTCTTTTAGGAAGATATTGGAGACTCCTTTCTTTCTGACTAATTTTTATAATTGTAGTCTCGTTGCTTGTTAGGGTGAGAAACCCTTGTTTTTCTCTGTCTTTCTTAATAAATATTCATTTTGTAACCGTTTTCCTTTCACTCTGTAACCGATTATTTTCCACAGGTTATATTTTCGCCTTTTATCCCTTGCTTGATATGTATAGATAACAATATGGTGTATATATCTTGTATAAACCAATAAAAAGAAAGAGAAATCTGCTTTAAAACAGTATTTTTATAAGGAAAGATTTGTGCACCGGAAATAAATTCGTAAATTCGCAAGGTCAAAAGACATAAACTAACGAAATGTTAAACCAAAAACAAACTTCAAATGAAAAAGCATAATTTCAATGCAGGACCTTCCATTCTTCCGCGTGAGGTGATAGCTGAAGCTACATATACTTACATCCCGAAAGATTACACAATTCCTGCTGACGCAGATTATTTCCACATAACTACCAATAACACGATTTATGGTACAGAATTAAAAGAAGATCTCAATTCTCCGGTTCCGATGGTTGCCGATATGTCTTCTGATATTTTCTCTCGTCCGATCGACGTTTCCAAATATATCTGTATCTATGGTGGTGCGCAGAAAAATCTGGCTCCTGCCGGTGTTACATTCGTTATCGTGAAGAATGATGCGGTAGGTAAAGTTTCTCGTTACATCCCATCAATGCTGAACTATCAGACTCACATCGATAACGGTTCTATGTTCAACACTCCTCCGGTAGTGCCTATTTATGCTGCACTGTTGAACCTGCGTTGGATTAAGGCACAGGGTGGTGTGAAAGAAATGGAACGTCGTGCTATCGAAAAGGCTGATATGCTGTACGCTGAAATCGATCGTAACAAACTGTTCGTAGGTACTGCTGCCAAAGAAGACCGTTCACGCATGAACATCTGTTTCGTGATGGCTCCCGAATACAAGGATCTGGAAGCCGACTTCATGAAGTTCGCTACAGAAAAAGGTATGGTAGGTATCAAAGGACACCGTTCAGTGGGTGGTTTCCGTGCATCTTGCTACAATGCTCTGCCGAAAGAAAGCGTACAAGCTTTGATCGACTGCATGCAGGAATTTGAAAAACTTCATTAATAATATAAATAGAGTCACCACAGATTGCACGGATTTACACTGAAATCTTATTGAATATAGTGTGTAGGCCGGTGAAATCTGTGGTGAATCTTTTTTAAAAGATACAGATAAATTATGAAAGTACTTGTAGCTACTGAAAAACCGTTTGCCAAAGTTGCTGTAGACGGTATCCGTAAAGAAATCGAAGCAGCCGGATATGAGCTTGCTTTGCTGGAAAAATATACCGATAAAGCACAGTTGCTGGATGCAGTGAAAGATGCTAACGCTATCATTATCCGTAGTGATATTATTGATGCAGAGGTGCTGGATGCTGCTAAAGAACTGAAGATTGTAGTTCGTGCCGGTGCCGGATACGATAATGTAGACCTGGCTGCCGCTACCGCTCACAATGTTTGCGTGATGAATACTCCGGGACAGAACTCTAATGCTGTTGCCGAACTGGCATTGGGCATGATGGTATACGCTGTTCGTAACTTCTATAACGGTACTTCCGGTACAGAATTGATGGGCAAGAAACTGGGTATCCATGCATACGGAAACGTTGGTCGTAACGTTGCCCGTGTAGCTAAAGGCTTCGGAATGGAAGTGTACGCTTACGACGCTTTCTGCCCGAAAGAAGTGATCGAAAAAGATGGTGTGAAGGCACTTGACTCTGCAGAAGAACTGTACAAGACTTGTCAGGTAGTGTCTCTTCACATCCCGGCAACTGCTGAAACGAAGAACTCTATCAACTACGCTCTGCTGAAAGATATGCCGAAAGGCGCTATGCTGGTGAACACTGCCCGTAAGGAAGTGATCAACGAAGCCGAGCTGATCAAATTGATGGAAGACCGTGCTGACTTCAAGTATATGACAGATATCATGCCTGCTGCTAATGCGGAATTTGCTGAGAAGTTCGCAGGACGTTATTTCTCTACTCCGAAGAAGATGGGTGCACAGACTGCCGAAGCGAATATCAATGCCGGTATTGCTGCTGCTCAACAGATTGTCGGTTTCCTGAAAGACGGCTGTGAGAAGTTCAGAGTAAACAAATAATGAGATGAATCGTAAGACTGCTTATCGTTGCTCAGTCACTTATTTGATGATAGGTGCTGGTCATTAAGCAGTATATTCAGAAATATGTTATCAGATTTCGCCCTCGGCTTTTGCGAGGGCGTATCTGTTCTACTAATCTTAAAACATACCATGACTTATGGCTATTATCAAACCTTTTAAAGGCGTTCGCCCTCCACAAGACCTGGTTGAACAGGTTGCTTCCCGTCCTTACGATGTATTAAACTCAGAAGAAGCGCGTACAGAAGCAGCAGGAAACGAAAAATCCCTTTATCATATCATTAAGCCCGAGATTGACTTTCCTGTTGGTACGGATGAACACGATGAATGTGTTTATGAGAAAGCTGCCGAGAACTTCCGGCTGTTTCAGGATAAAGGCTGGTTAGTGCAGGATGCTAAGGAAAACTATTACATCTATGCCCAGACCATGAACGGGAAAACCCAGTACGGACTGGTAGTAGGCGCTTATGTTCCTGACTATATGAACGGTATCATCAAAAAGCACGAACTTACCCGTCGTGACAAGGAAGAAGACCGTATGAAGCACGTCCGCGTGAATAATGCGAATATCGAACCTGTATTCTTTGCTTATCCCGATAATGCGAAACTGGATACGATCATTCGGAAATACACTGCCGAAAAGCCTGTCTACGACTTTATCGCTCCGGGTGATGGCTTCGGACATACTTTCTGGATTGTTGACCAGGACGAAGATATTGCTGCAATTACTGCAGAATTTGCTAAAATGCCGGCACTATATATTGCCGACGGGCATCATCGTTCCGCTGCCGCCGCTCTGGTAGGTGCCGAGAAAGCAAAGCAAAATGCGAATCATCGTGGCGATGAAGAGTATAACTATTTCATGGCTGTATGTTTCCCTGCCAATCAATTGACTATCATCGACTATAACCGTGTAGTAAAAGACCTCAACGGGCTGACTCCCGAACAATTTCTTGCTGCATTGGATAAGAACTTTGTTGTAGAAGAAAAGGGTACTGATATCTACAAACCGTCCGGTTTGCACAATTTCTCTCTCTATCTTGGTGACAAGTGGTATAGTTTGACGGCAAAGGCAGGTACATACAATGACAATGATCCTATCGGCGTGCTTGACGTTACTATTTCTTCCAATCTGATTTTAGACGAGATTTTAGGAATCAAAGATCTCCGTTCGGATAAGCGTATCGACTTTGTAGGCGGTATCCGTGGTTTGGGAGAATTGAAGAAGCGTGTTGACAGTGGAGAAATGAAAGTAGCTCTGGCTCTTTATCCTGTATCCATGAAGCAATTGATGGATATTGCCGATACTGGCAACATTATGCCTCCCAAAACGACTTGGTTCGAACCGAAACTTCGTTCAGGACTGGTTATCCATAAGTTGGATTAAGACATATTTTATATAGAAAATAGAGCGGTCAATCTCTCACAATCAACAGGACGTTTTGAGAGATTGACCGCTTGTTTTTGTATAAATGACCGCTCGATTCTGTTAAAACGACCGCCCGATTACATCCAATTGACCGCTTGATTGCATCCCATCGACCGCTTGACTGCATGAAATGAAGCGCTCGTTTCAATGAGATACTCTAATATTTTTGAACAGCAGATGGAATTTCGTCAAGAAAGCCGTATCTTTGCGGCATGACTGCTGAAGATACTTATAAAACAATCGTCGAACCTTCCGAAGGTATTTATACAGAAAAGCGAAGCAAGTTTATTGCCATCGCTTTGCCTGTGCGTACCCTTGATGAGATAAAAGCGCATCTTGAAACGTATCAGAAGAAGTATTATGATGCACGGCACGTGTGTTATGCTTATATGTTGGGTGCAGCGCGAAAGGATTTTCGGGCCAATGATAACGGTGAACCTTCGGGAACGGCGGGAAAGCCCATTCTGGGGCAAATTAACTCTAATGAACTGACCGATATCCTGATTATTGTAGTCCGTTATTTCGGTGGAATCAAGTTAGGAACGAGCGGACTGATTGTTGCCTACAAAGCAGCTGCTGCCGAAGCAATATCTGCCGCTACCATTATAGAAAAAACGGTAGATGAAGAAGTGACCGTAATGTTTGAATATCCTTTTATGAACGATATCATGCGTATTGTAAAGGAGGAAGAACCGGAAATTCTCAGCCAATCGTACGATATGGATTGCAGCATGACGTTGCGTATCCGTCGTTCCATGATGCCCAAACTGCGTGCACGATTGGAAAAAGTAGAGACCGCAAGGATTCTTGATGAAGAGTAAAATAAAGAAAAACAAGAATATATGGCATTTGAAGCAACAAAAAGAGAATGGTGTGAACTGTATACTTTCTTCCGTCTGCTGACAGAAGGAAAAGTAACGTTGGGAACGGCTAAAGCGAAGAAAGGAGAGATCAACTGGCCTATCGCAATGATTCAACGGGAGGAACATGACGGAACGCGCTGCTACTATATAGAAAAAGAGATGGTCCGCATCAAAGGAGAAAACAGTGAGAAATCCGTTCCTCGGGAAGATTTTGGGATTGTGGCTGATTTGATTTTGCAGGCTGTCAAGTCCTCTTCGGAGGATGAAGTCACTTCTCCGGATGGAGTGGAAGAGTTTTTGGATGAAGTCGCAATTTTCGATCTGGAAGCGAAGACGGAAGATCGTACCGATTTTTATATTGCCTTCTGGCATCCGGAGGCACCGTTGAGCGGGTTCAGCGTCCGTTCGCGATTGGGTGCTATGAATCCGTTGTTGGACGGAGGCCGTGCGGCCAACTTGAAACTGGAACAGAGCGGAGTTAAATTCGCAACTCCTACCGTGAATAAGATTAATGCCTTGCCGGAAGCCCCTAATGAAGTAGCAGAGCGAATGCTACTGATTGAACGGTTGGGTGGAGTACTTAAATATTCAGACGTGGCAGATCGGGTATTCCGTAGCAATCTTTTAATGATTGACTTACATTTTCCTCGTGTGCTGACAGAAATGGTGCGCATCATGCACTTGGACGACATCACCCGTATCAGTGAACTGACGGAAGTAATCAAACAGATGAACCCGTTGAAAATAAAAGATGAACTGGTAAACAAACATGGTTTTTATGAGTTTAAAGTGAAGCAGTTCCTGATGGCATTAGCCTTGGGTATGCGTCCGGCAAAGATCTATACAGGACAGGATTCGGCTGTTGAAGGTATCCTGCTGATGGATGGGAGTGGGGACGTTCTTTGCTACCACAAGTCAGAGAAGCCGGTTATGGAGGACTTCCTGTTCCTGAATACCCGTTTGGAGAAAGGTTCTCTGGATAAGGACAAATACGGCTTTTTGGAAAGAGAGAACGGAACGTATTACTTCAAACTGAATGCCAAGATCGGATTGGTAAAACGATAAATGCAAGTGGTGAAGAGTTGTAAGCATAGTAAATATAGTATATGAAAACGAATGAAGTTTTAGAAAACATCAAAGCACGTCGTAGTGTACGGTCTTATACTGACCGGCAAGTTTCGGAAGAAGACTTGCAGGCTATTCTGGAAGCTGCCACTTTTGCACCCAGTGGGATGCATTTGGAGACATGGCATTTTACCGCTATTCAAAATGCGGATAAACTGGCAGAATTGAATGAACGGATTAAAGGCGCTTTCGCTAAGAGCGATGAACCGAAATTACAGGAACGTGGTCATAGCAAGACGTATTGCTGTTATTATCATGCCCCGACTTTGGTGATCGTGTCCAACGAACCCACTCAATGGTGGGCCGGTATGGATTGTGCCTGTGCGATTGAGAATATGTTTTTGGCTGCCCATTCTTTGGGAATAGGATCTTGCTGGATCAATCAGTTGGGTACGACTTGCGATGATCCCGAAGTTCGTGAATTTATAAGCTCTTTGGGGGTACCGGAGAATCATAAAGTATATGGCTGTGTAGCTTTAGGATATGCTGATCCTAAAATCTCACTAAGGGAGAAAACGGTAAAAGCCGGAACAGTGACTGTTGTCAGATAGAACCACCAGGCTATGTTTCCGACAAACATGGAATGAAGAGTAGCATGATAACCGTAAGGTTTCGGCATCGCTTCTTATGTTCACTTAGCTCGGTGCTTATCGGAATACGCTCGGTGCTTAACAAAGGTAAGCCCGGAGCTCAGCAGATGCGAGCTCCGGGCTTATTTTTTCATGTACGGATATCCTTTGGAAGTTTCTTCTTATTCGAACGTTCCGTAGCGGGTCGGCAATAATTTCCGGTCTCCCAACGTATTGTCTACGCGAGCCACATTCACCCAGAACTTATTCTCACGCACACTTTCTATCGGGTATGCCGCTTTCTCACGTGTGTAGGAATGTTCCCAGTTATCATTCACAATTTCATATTCCGGATGCGGGGCGTTGACTAATACATTATCATTCTTATCCGCTTCTTCGTTCTTCACTTCCTGAATTTCTTTCCATATATTCAGCATGACGTCTACAAAGTTGTCCAACTCCGCCAGACTTTCGCTTTCGGTAGGTTCAATCATTAATGTGCCGTGAACAGGGAAGGAGAGAGTCGGTGCATGATAACCGTAGTCCATCAGACGCTTCGCAATGTCATTTTCTGAGATACCCGTTTCTTCATGTACCTTGCGGCATTCCAAAATCATTTCGTGTCCGACGAAACCGGTAGCTCCCCGATAAACAATGCCGTAAGTATCTTTCAGACAAGCAGCCAGATAGTTGGCATTGAGAATAGCTATTTTAGTTGCTTGGGTCAAGCCTTCGGTACCCATCATTCGGATGTAGCCGTATGTGATAGGCAAGATACCCGCACTGCCGAACGGAGCTGCGGAAACCTGATTTTGCGTACTGCCGAAGATCGAATGTCCCGGCAAGAATGGAACCAGATGCTCAGCTACACAGATTGGGCCTACACCCGGACCGCCGCCACCGTGTGGTGAAGCAAACGTCTTATGCAAATTCAAATGACAAACGTCTGCACCGATAAATCCCGGATTGGTCAATCCTACCTGTGCATTCATGTTGGCACCGTCCATATATACTTGTGCGCCACAAGCGTGGATGATTTCACAGATTTCCTTTATTTCCGTCTCGAAGATACCATGCGTTGACGGATAGGTAATCATCAGTGCAGCCAGTGCTTCCTTGTTCTCTTCGGCTTTGGCACGCAGGTCGCCCATATCCACGTTTCCTTGCTCGTCGCAAGCGCAGGTGACGGTTTCAAATCCGGCCTGTATGGCAGATGCAGGATTCGTGCCGTGTGCCGAAGCCGGAATCAATATTTTGTTGCGATGTCCCTGACCGATGCTTTCAAGATAGGCACGGATAACTCGCAGACCGGCATATTCTCCCGCAGCACCCGAGTTCGGTTGCAGGCTGACACCTGCAAATCCGGTAATAACTTTCAAGTCCTTACTCAAATTGCTGATCAATTCACGATATCCTTCCGTCTGATCTTCCGGTACCAACGGATGCATACTTATAAATTCCGGACGGCTCAAAGGAAGCATTTCAGCGGCTGCGTTGAGCTTCATTGTGCACGATCCGAGGGAAATCATTGACTGGGCCAATGAAATATCCTTCCGGTCCAGACGTTTGATATAGCGCATCATTTCCGTTTCCGTATGATAGTTGGAGAACACCTCGTGCGTGAGGAAAGGCGTGGTACGTTTCAGTGCTTTGTCAATATTGCTCTTTTCCGGCACGTCCTCTACCTTCTGATAATCCTTGCCGGCGGCAATGGCGAAGATGGAAAGCAGCACATTCGTAGCTGCTACGTCCGTTGTCTCATCGATGCTAAAGCCTACGTCACCGTTTTCATAATAGCGCAGGTTCACTTCCTTGCTCAGTGCGATCGTGCGAATCTGCTGCGCCGAAACGTGTTCCGGCAACTCGAAACGCAGCGTATCGAAATATTGTGCATTGACTTGTGTATATCCGAATTTCTTTAATTGCTTGTCGAGGAAGACAGTGATGCTATGAATACGCGAAGCAATCGTTTTGATTCCTTCCTGTCCGTGATATACAGCGTAGAAACCTGCCATCGTAGCGAGCAATGCCTGAGCCGTACAAATATTGGAAGTGGCTTTTTCGCGTTTGATATGCTGTTCGCGTGTCTGCAAAGCCATTCGGTAGCAGAGCTTGCCGTATTTGTCTTTGGACCATCCGATGATACGTCCCGGCATGTTCCGCTTGTACTCGTCACGTGTGGCGAAGTAGCCTGCCGAAGGCCCGCCGTAAAACATTGGTGTACCCAGACGTTGCGTTGTACCGAATACGATATCCGCTCCCCATTCTCCCGGAGGAGTCAGCAGGGCAAGACTCAGAATATCAGCGGCAACGGCAACCTTGCAGTCTGCTTCATGTGCCTTCTTTGTGAAGTCGGTATAGTCTTCCACATTACCGCTGGAGTTAGGATATTGCAGGATGCAGGCGAAGATTTCCGGTGAGGGTTCAAACTCTTTGTATTTACCTACCCGCAATTCGATGCCTTGTGGAATGGCACGTGTGGTCATTACTGCCAAGGTCTGCGGGAAGATGTTTTCGTCCACAAAGACTACGTTGGCACCTGCTTTTTGCTGGGTACGCGAACGCAGAGCATACATCATGGTTACGGCTTCGGCGGCGGCAGTCGCTTCATCCAGCAGTGAGCAGTTGGCGAGCGGCATAGCGGTGAGGTCACAGACGGCAGTCTGGAAATTCATCAACGCTTCCAGTCTTCCTTGCGACACTTCTGTCTGATAAGGCGTGTAAGAAGTATACCATACGGGATTTTCGAATACATTCCGTTGGATAACGGCAGGAGTAATCGTATTATACCACCCCAATCCGATGTACGTAGTATACAGTTTGTTTTTACTTGCCAGTTCGGCAATGTGTTTTCCAAATTCGTATTCCGTCAACGGCTTGGTCAGTGCCAGCGGTTCCTTTAGCCGGATGTTGGCAGGGATGGTTTTGTTGATCAGTTCATCCAGTGAGTCTACGCCTATTTTGCGGAGCATCACGGCTGTGTCTTCTTCATTGATGCCGATGTGACGGCTAGCTAACAAATCTGTTTTCATAATTTATGGGGGATGTTTTTAAGTATTAGGTATTAAGTATTATCCATGCGGATAAATATGCCAGAAGCTACGGTTAATACCTAATACCTAATACTTGTATTCTTTTTTTTATCTGAAAAATGGATTCTCTGCCTTCTCCATTCCGATGGTCGTTGGCGCACCGTGTCCGGGGTAGACGACTGTCTCGTTGGGAAGTACGAATAAACGGCTGCAAATGTGATCGATCAGTTCGTCGAAGTTGCCTCCCGACAGATCGGCACGACCGATGCTGCCTTGAAACAAGACATCGCCGGAGAACATGCAGTTTTCTTCTTTGCAATAATACACCAGGCTGCCGGGCGAATGTCCGGGGACATGGATCGCTTCCAGTTTGGTATGTCCGAAGGTGATGATATCTCCGTCATGCAGATATTTCCCCAGCGGAACCGGTTCTTCCTGCAATTGGAAGCCGAACATACGGCTCTGTTTCGGAGCTTCATCGATCCAGAACTCATCCGCCTTATTGGCTTCTGCCGACAGACCGAACTCTTTCAGCATAAACGGATTGCCGAAGATGTGATCCAGGTGTAAGTGAGTATTCAGCAGATGTTTCACTGTCAACTCATTGGTGAGGATGAACTTCTTTAGTGCTTGTTTTTCCTCTTCGTAGAAGCAGCCCGGATCAATGACAACCGCTTCTTTTGTGTCATCCCATAAAACGTAGCAATTTACGGGAAACATATTAAACTCAAATCTCTTTATTTTCATGGTTTTGATAACTCCTGATTCCTATATTTGTGAATATACTACCTTCTTTGTTTCAAAGAACTCTTCCTCGAAGTCTTCGCTCAGGCTGTGGATGACTGTTTTATGCTTGAACGGCATCGTTTCGTGCTCCAGTTCGCCTCCTTTGAGACAGATCAGTCCGTTGGGCAAAGCATTCTGCTGCTTGGGGGAAATGTTCTTTTTGATGATCTTGATCAGATCCGCCAAAGGCATTACGGCACGGCTCACGACGAAGTCGAACAGTTGTTTTTCCTCTTCGGCACGGGCATGACGGAAGGTGACGTTTTTCAGTCCGATGGCATTGGCCACTTCTGTCGCCACACGTACTTTCTTGCCGATGCTGTCTACCAGATGAAACTTGGTTTCGGGGAACAGGATGGCGAGCGGAATGCCGGGAAATCCTCCTCCTGTACCCAAATCCATGACCTTGGTTCCGGGACGGAATTGAATCACTTTGGCGATGCCTAATGAATGGAGCACATGATGCTCGTACAGATTTTCGATGTCTTTGCGGGAGATAACGTTGATTTTCGCATTCCAGTCGATGTAGAGGTCGTATAGAGCGGCAAACTGTTTACGCTGCTCTTCCGTCAGATCCGGAAAATATTTCAGTATGATTTCCACTTTAAGTATTTTGAATGGTGAATTTTGATTTATAAGTGAAATGAATATCCTTCTGCATCACACGGGGCAATAACAACAGGATATTCATTGGTGTTCAATCTTTTAATAGCTGTTTAATCTTTCAGATCTCCGAGAATTGGGTTGCTGCCCAGCAGGTGTTCCATCATAGAGTATGGAATGGTGACTTTGACAGGGCCCATCGAATACGGCGTGATGTCATATATATTATAGTAAAAGGTGATACCTTCTTTACTCAGATAAAAGTTCTCTGTCGGGGCGATGTCTCCGGTCGAAGCATATCCCATGTCTTCCAGCGCTTCGTGCGTAGTCACTTTGTTGTCAGCCATCAGCTGGTTCCAGATCAGATCCGTCAGGGCTTCCTGGAAGTCGCCTACAAAAATATCATCGAGGCGGAGCGGACGCATCAGAGTGAGATCCATGTTCAGGAAAGTCGACATATACATACCATGTGCGCCTCCGGTATATTCGTTGTAGTCAACGCGGTATACTAGCAGGTCTTTCTCATAAAGTTGCACGTGGCTTTCGATGCTCTTGTAATAGGAGTACCATGCGCCTACCACTGTATCGCTTTCTTTATTCTTTTCGTCTTCGGCGTACATCGGCTCCTGATCGTGGCGATACTCGTCAATGTAATTCTTGGCGTATTGCTTCACTACCGCTTCCGGTTTTTCGCCGATATATTTGTCTCCGAAGCAGACGGAGATGAAGTAAGCGTTCAGACTGTCTTTCAGCATATCATCCGATGACTTGACGGGATAGGCGAAGTTGATGATAATATTGCACGCGGGTTTGGCGGTGTCATTAAAGAGGTGTGCCGTCTCGTTAACCTGTATACTATCGAATTGTAATGCTCCCGTGTTTTTGTTCATCTTGTCATGACAAGAAAACAAAAAGCCGCTTACCGAAAGTATAACCGCAAGCAGACTGACATATTGTTTTTTCATACTCGTTTTTTCTATAAATTCAACATTGATCATATCTATCACTATCGACAAATATAAATGAAATTACCGAATACTGCGAATAAAAAAGGAAAAATATTCAGCTACTTTCTCCGGCAATGTATATAGAGGATGCCATTGTTAATGATTCTTTTTTTTCTTGCTTTTGTATCATATGTTACAGATTTAATCTGTACGCCGTACTTATCTTTGCAGAAAAAATAGATTATGGAACAGTTACATGCACACGAAGTCCTTCACATGATGGAGGGAAATAGTTATACTGAGGCATCTCTGAGGGCTGCAATCGTAGAGAAGTTTGGCGAACATCAGCGTTTTTATACTTGTTCGGCAGATAATATGGAAGTAGACGAACTGATCGGATTTCTTAAACGAAAAGGGAAGTTCATGCCTGCCGGTGAGGAATTTACGGTCGATATCAGTAAGGTATGCAGTCATTGATTCTCTGTGGCGGACGGTATGATAGATAAGCCAATAGGATAGTTGAGAGAAGAAATGTTAGTAGTCATAGGTTATACCTGTCATTTTTCATAGATAGGGAAATCCCTATTTGCAAGTAGGAAGAAGTCTTTGCGAAGGGGATTTTCTCATACTACATTTGGGGTATTCAAAAAACTACTAAACTATACCTATTATGAAAAAGAGTCAGATCCTTATGTCTTTGCTGCTGGTGATATTGCTCAGCAGTTGTTATGCAAGCAGAATTACTTATGAGAATTTGAGTATTATCCAACGTGGGATGTCTTCTAAAGAAGTAATAGCCATTATGGGTAAACCGAGCTATCGAAGTTTTGACGAAGAGAGTGAGATGCTGGAATTTCGTACTTCCGAGTCAAGTATTGCAGGAGTCGTTAATATCTGGTTCGTTGATGACCGGGTGACTAAGATGAAAAGTTATCATACCAATGGCTGTATGGACCGGAACAGAGCCATAGAGGATAAGGAAGAGGAGGAATCTGTAAAGAAGGAAAAGAAAGAAAAAGAGGAAACAAGCTCCCGCATACGTGTGACGACGGACGGAAAGCATATCATACAGACCGGTTCCATCATAGTCACTCCGGATGGAAAACACGAGACAGTGGTCAGTGATTGTGGCGGAGTAATCATAACAGCTTCGGGGGAGCATATACTTGCTCCTTAACGCCTTCCGTCAATTCACCATACCCTTGTCAATACCGAATTTCTCGTCTGTCTGACATTCACCGGCAGGTTCCACGTGTACTAAGATATCATAGACATTGTCTATAGAACTTTTTATGCTTTTCTCCACAGCGTCGGCTATCTGATGGGCCTGTGTGATGGTTATCTGCGGATTTACCTCGATATCGAGGGTAATCATATAAAGATTCCCGATCATTCTTGATCTTACCCGGTGTGGGTTGCTCGCACCGGGAACTGTTTCTACTGCTTCGAATATCTTATTGTACACATTGACATCTTTGACGCCATCCATCAATTCCACATTCGAATCGATGAAAATGCCAATCGAAGATTTTATGATAAAGAGGCTGATGATTAGTCCTGTGATGGAGTCGAGTATAGGCAGTTTGAATATGAACGTGAATATCAGTCCCAGCAGCACACCGGAGGAAATGATAACATCATTGCGCATATTGATGGCATTGGCCGTCAGCATGGAGCTATCTATCTTTTTCCCTTGTTTGTACTGATATAAAGCCAATAGAAGTTTGCCGATAATCGAAAAGATCGTGACGTATATGGCAATGGCTGACGGAATTTCTTTTGCTTCGTCGGAAAAGATACTTCCGATGGATGATATCAACATTTGCACCCCTGCATAGAATATCACAAGCGAAAGAATTTTAGTCGCAATCCCTTCGGCTTTCTCATAGCCGAATACGTACTTCTTGGAAGGCGGCTGGCTGATAATGCGTGCTGTGAAAATCATGACAATGGAGATGATCACATCCGTTGCCGAATCAATACCGTCGCCTAGCACGGCAAGACTACCGGCCCATAAACCTATGATAATTTTTGATGCGGAAAGTATGGCATTACCAATAGTACTTATCCAGGAAGTTCTGATTAATATCTGCTCTCTTTTAGCTTTCATGTGATTAAGCCTTTGACATTCCGGTTAGTATATAGCTGCCTTTCAAGTTATTTTCTTTCATATAATTGACGACTTCTATCCGGCAAGCTGACATTAAAGCGTATCCTGTTAAGTTCCCGTTTATAGCTTTAATGAACGAATACTCTGTATCGTTGTGGATGAAAGATATACGATGATATTCCATGACATGATGTATTTAAAAGAACTAATATGCGGTCAAATATACGGATAATATCAGTAGTACGAATAAAAATGGAGAATTATTTAATTTGATATTGTTGCCGGAATACCTTATCTTTGTCTCCTGAAATGAAGAGACTAGCCTACATAACAGCAGTGATCCTTTCTCTCCTGATTATCTATTCAGGGGCGGGAGTATCTATTGTTCATTATTGCTGTTCCCGTTGTGAGACTGTGCAGGGCTGTTGTGCCGATGGCTGTCCCAAATGTAAGAAGTCTCATACTTGCGATTCAAAGAAAGATTGCAGAGAAAAGGGCTGTACGGCAACTATCTATAAGCCTGATTTGATGAAGCATATTTCCGAACTGACAGTTTCCGTTCCGGTGATAACACTTTTCTGCGAACAGTATTGTCAGCTATTTGCTTTCACTTCTATAGACCGGACGGTGGACTTTTCCAGTCTTCCTTCTCCGCCATCTCCCTGTCCGAGGCAGAAGCTGGCGTTACATTCCGTTTTTCTGATTTAGCTGTTATTTCATCTTTTTTGTCCGATTGTACTTTGTTTTCAGCTTTTGCAGGGTATGAGAACAAGGGGAATGAATGCAACTCAGTTGCAAGAGAAATGAATTAATTTTGTATCGCAAAACTAAGTCCAAGAAAGAATGAAATATATAATAATGGGACTGTTCTCATTACTAGCAGTTACGACACAAGCGCAGGTGCGGGGAATAGTCAAAGATAATACCGGAGAGCCTGTTCCGGGTGCTAATGTATTCTGGGTGAATACGGAGCAGGGTGTAACTACCAAGGAAGATGGCAGCTTTTCTATCTCCAAACCTTCGAAGAGTCACATGCTGGTAATCAGTTTTATCGGTTTTCAGAATGACACGATTCATGTCAGCAAGAAGAATCAGGAACTGGACATTACCCTTCGGGAAGGTGTAGAACTGAACGAAGTGAATGTAGTCAGCCGCAGAATGGGAACGATGAAGTTGCGCAGCAGCGTGATGAACGAAGAGATGATAAGCAGTGCCGAATTGAGCAGGGCTGCCTGCTGTAATTTGGGAGAAAGTTTCGTGACCAACCCTTCGGTGGACGTGAGCTATTCGGATGCGGCAACGGGAGCCAAGCAGATCAAACTGCTCGGACTGTCCGGAACTTATGTGCAGATGCTTACGGAGAATATTCCGAACTATCGCGGTGCGGCATCTCCTTATGGTCTGGGATATGTCCCCGGTCCGTGGATGCAAAGCATACAGGTTTCCAAAGGAATCTCATCGGTGAAGAATGGTTACGAAGCTATCACGGGACAGATTAATGTAGAGTTCAAAAAGCCGCAGTTGCCGGAGGCCGACTGGGTATCCGCCAATCTTTTCGCAAGCAGTACCAACCGATATGAGGCGAATGCGGACGCCACCTTAAAGTTGTCAAAACGTTGGAGTACCTCTTTACTGGCACATTATGAGAATGAAACCAAAGCGCACGACGGCAATGATGACGGCTTCGTGGATATCCCCCAAGTAGAGCAGTATAACGTGTGGAACCGATGGGCCTATATGGGAGATCATTATGTCTTTCAGGCAGGCTTCAAGGCCCTTTCCGAAAGTCGCACTAGCGGACAGGCACATCATACGGATATGCAGACGGGCGATCTTTATAAAGTAGGAATCGATACCGAGCGTTACGAACTTTTCACCAAGAATGCTTATATATTTAATAAGGAGAAGAATACGAATCTGGCACTGATTCTTTCTGCCAGCTGGCACAATCAGGATGCCATGTACGGACGAAAACTCTATAATGTAGACCAGACAAACGTGTATGCCTCTTTGATGTTTGAAACAGAGTTTAATAAGCAGAACAGTTTCTCGGCGGGGCTGAGTTTCAACTATGACGCTTATGACCAGCATTATCGGTTGGAGAATCAAACGGAATTGCCGCTCATCAAGGCTTTTGCCAAAGAAGCGGTTCCCGGAGCTTATGCGCAATATACGCTGAATCTGAATGATCAGTGGATGCTGATGGCAGGTCTGCGTGGTGACTATAGCAGTGAGCATGGTTTCTTCGTGACTCCCCGTGCACATCTTAAATACAATCCGAATGAGTACGTACACTTCCGCCTTTCTGCCGGAAAAGGTTACCGTACGAATCATGTACTGGCAGAAAACAACTACCTGCTTTCCAGTAGCCGAAAGGTCGAAATAGCGAAAGGACTGGACATGGAAGAAGCATGGAACTATGGTGCCAGTGTATCCACCTACATACCTGTATTTGGCAAAACGTTGAATATCAATGCCGAATATTATTACACAGACTTTCTGAAGCAAGTCGTGGTGGATATGGACAGTAATCCTCACGAAGTAGCCTTTTACAATTTGGACGGGCGTTCCTATTCGCATGTATTCCAAGTAGAGGCAAGCTATCCTTTTTTTAAAGGATTTACCTTGACGGGCGCTTACCGTCTGACGGATGCTCAGACCACCTACAAAGGCCAGCGGATGGAGAAACCGTTGACCAGCAAATACAAAGGACTGCTGACTGCTTCGTACCAGACTCCGCTCGGAATATGGCAGTTTGACGCCACGCTCCAGCTCAATGGCGGAGGAAGAATGCCCGCCCCTTATGAACTGGCAGACGGTCAGCTATCTTGGGAGCGCCGCTACGGCAGCTTCGAGCAACTGAGTGCCCAGGTTACCCGCTATTTCCGCCGCTGGTCTGTCTACGTAGGAGGGGAGAACCTGACAAACTTCAAACAGAAGAATCCGATCATCGACGCGGCAAACCCGTGGGGAGGAAACTTCGACTCAACGATGATATGGGGACCTGTGCACGGGGCAAAAGCCTATATCGGAATACGTTTCAACCTGGCAAGAAATGAATAATAACCATTAAACGAATAAGAAAAATGAGAACAAAAAGATGGATGGCCACTTGCGTGGTGGCTCTTTTGAGCGTAGCAGCCGTATTGGCAAAGGATATCCGTGTAGTCATATTCAAAGTCTCTCAGATGCACTGCGAGAACTGCGAGAAGAAAGTGAAAAATAACATGCGCTTCGAAAAAGGCGTGAAGGAACTTTCCACCGAACTGAAGAACAAAACTGTGTCCATCACCTACGATGCCGAAAAGACAGATGTGAAGAAGTTGCAGGCAGGATTCAAGAAGTTCAATTATGAGGCCGAGTTTGTGAAGGAAACCAAGCAGGACGGCAAGAAAGACGGCAAACAAGAATCTAAGAAAGAGGATAAGAAGGCCGATAAGAAGTAATCGAACAAATACCCGTATTTGCTTGTTTTATAAATACTAACCAATTAAAGAGTAAAGGATTATATGGGTAATATAGCAAAGAATGCGTTTCCCGTGCTTAATATGCATTGTGCGGGATGCGCTAACAATGTAGAAAAGACAGTGAAAAAGTTGCCGGGAGTCGTTGATGCTTCCGTCAACTTTGCTTCAAATACATTGACGATTTCTTATGAGGACGACAAGCTCACCCCCGGAGAAATCCGTGCAGCGGTACTTGCTGCCGGTTACGATCTGATAGTAGAAGAGGCGAATAAAGAAGAACGTCGGGAAGAAGAACAGCATAAGCGCTACCTTCGTCTGAAACGGAAAGTGATCGGTGCGTGGATATTTGTAGTGCCGCTGCTTATCTTTTCGATGTTATTAATGCACATGCCATATTCTAACGAGATACAAATGTTGCTCGCTATTCCGGTAATGGTGCTCTTCGGAGGAAGTTTCTTCACGGGGGCATGGAAACAGGCGAAGATCGGTCGTAGCAATATGGATACGCTGGTCGCGTTGAGTACCTCGATAGCCTTCCTTTTCAGTTTGTTCAACACCTTCTTTCCGCAGTTCTGGACAGATCGCGGACTGGAACCGCACGTCTATTACGAAGCTTCCGCAGTGATCATTGCCTTCGTTCTGACCGGAAAGATGATGGAGGAACGTGCCAAAGGAAATACCTCGGATGCCATTCGTAAACTGATGGGAATGCAGCCCAAAGTGGCACGTGTATTGCGTGGCGGGGTAGAGGAAGAGATACAAATAGACCTGTTGCAGGTAGGCGATATGGTGGTAGTCCGTCCCGGCGAACAGATTCCCGTGGATGGACAGCTTTCGGAGGGCGATTCGTATGTGGATGAAAGTATGATTAGCGGTGAGCCGATTCCGGTAGAGAAGAAAAAGGGCGATAAGGTCCTTGCCGGAACAATCAATCAGCGCGGTTCCTTCATCATTCGTGCTTCTCAGGTGGGAAGCGATACTGTGCTGGCACGCATCATTCACATGGTGCAGGAGGCACAAGGCAGCAAAGCTCCTGTGCAGCGTATTGTAGACCGTATTACAGGCATCTTCGTTCCTGTCGTGTTGGGAATTGCCATTCTGACGTTTGTGCTGTGGGTAGCTATCGGTGGTAGTGAGTATATTTCTTATGGTATTCTTTCTGCCGTATCCGTTCTGGTCATAGCCTGTCCATGTGCTCTGGGACTTGCTACACCTACTGCGCTGATGGTAGGAATCGGTAAAGCTGCCGGACAGCATATTCTGATAAAAGACGCCGTCGCTTTGGAGCAGATGCGTAAGGTAGATGTGGTGGTACTGGATAAAACCGGTACTTTGACCGAAGGACATCCTACCGCTACCGGATGGTTGTGGGCCCAGCCGCAGGAAGAACACTTCAAAGATGTACTTCTTGCTGCCGAGCTGAAATCGGAACACCCGTTGGCAGGCGCGATTGTCGCCGTACTCCAAGACGAGGAGAAGATAACTCCCGCTCCTTTGAGCAGTTTTGAGAGCATCACAGGCAAAGGTATAAAGGTGTTTTATCAAGGCAAGACTTACTGGGTGGGCAGCCATAAACTTCTGAAAGATTTCAGCGCTACAGTGAGCGATGTCATGGCGGATATGCTGGTACACTACGAATCAGACGGAAACGGAATCATATACTTCGGACGTGAGAATGAGCTTTTGGCTATCATTGCCGTTTCCGACCCGATCAAGGCTACTTCTGCCGAAGCAGTGAAAGAACTGAAACGTCAGGGCATCGATATCTGTATGCTTACCGGTGACGGTCAGCGGACGGCTCTGGCAGTCTCTTCTCGTCTGGGTATCGAGCGATTTGTGGCAGATGCCTTGCCGGACGACAAAGCCGAATTTGTGCGTGAACTGCAAATGCAGGGAAAGAAAGTGGCAATGGTGGGCGATGGTATCAATGACTCACAGGCACTGGCGTTGGCTGACGTCAGCATTGCTATGGGAAAGGGTACGGATATTGCTATGGATGTCGCTATGGTGACGCTGATGACGTCCGACTTGCTGTTACTCCCCAAAGCCTTCGAACTGTCCAGACAGACTGTACGACTGATTCATCAAAACCTTTTCTGGGCATTTATCTACAACCTGATCGGTATTCCTATCGCTGCCGGAGTGTTGTTCCCTATAAACGGATTGTTGCTGAATCCGATGCTGGCAAGTGCCGCAATGGCGTTCTCCAGTGTGAGTGTAGTGCTCAATTCGTTGAGTTTGGGAAGAAGGAAGATTTAAGAAGAGAGCCTGCTTAATGTTCTTTTATGGATTTATGGGGCTAGCTAAAAAGTCGGTAGTATCTTAAATCTCCTCCTTCGGGAAGGAGGAGTACCCGCAGGGGAAGGTGGTAGGTGAATACGCAATTCTTTCATTCACAATAAATTAGAGATAACCTTGTTTTACCTACCACCCCGCCCTACGGGCACCCCTCCTTCGAGAAGGCGGGGAATCCATGCGGATAGTTGGCTCAAATCTGTATATCTGGAATCAAAAACGGTATTTCGGACTGATCCATTGATTTTAGAAGTAACGGACTCAACTATTTCTAAATTCCAGCGGCGACATCCCTACGTGCCGTCTGAAGAACTTGCAGAAGAAAGAGGGATTCGGAAAATTCAGCGAATAAGCTATCTCCTGAATAGTCATATCCGTACCCTTTAGCTGCGCTTTGGCATCGATAATGACAATATAAGCAATAGTATCCAATACACTTTTCCCCGTCACTTGTTTTACGGTGGTGCTCAGATGTTGCAGAGAGATTCCCAGTTGATCGGCATAGAACTGTGCACAACGCTGATCTTTGTAGTGTTCAGTGATCAGTTGAATCAACTTCCGGCAAATCTCCTTCTTACGGTTCGAATGATTGTTTCCCGAATAATTCCGGTACATCAGTTGGATACTTGTCAGAATAGTCTGGAGTGACAAGTCCGCCAATTTGGAGTCCATCTTGAAAGACTCGTCACAACTGGCATGAGACAACAAGGCAAAATATTCCTTCAGATAGTCGGCGATATTCTCGGAAAGAGGGATGATCGGCTGTTCTATCAGCTTGGGATAAGCGTTCCCGATGGTGGTCAGCAAGTTGATATGTCCGATACATTTCGCGGAGAATCCGGCAAAACAAAGACTTACCTTTTCCGCTTTCTCACGGAACTGTATGATTGTTCCGGGAAGTAATGTAATCAGATCATTCGGGTGAACCTCGTATTCCAACAGATTGATGGAGACTTTCATGGTTCCTTCCGTACAGATGGCGAAAATACACGCCTGCAACCGGCACGATTGTTTGTAGATGTTCAGAATATCTTCGGTTACTTTAGTCCATGCCAACACCTCCAGTGGCAAATCTACTTGTGGAACTTCCATTTTCATAAGAGTGTTTGTTATCTTTGGTTTAGAGTGCTTGTTATATTCGGTCCGCAAATGTACGATTTTTCTTTTTATTTCTTACTTTTGTCCTCATGAAAACTGTATTAGTAGACTGGAATTTGATTCCATACGCCGAAGCATGGCAGCGGCAGACGGAATGGTTTGATACCCTTGTCCGCGCAAAAGCGCAGGGAGAACCGTATGAAAACCGTATTATTATGTGCGAACATCCGCACGTTTATACTTTGGGACGTAGCGGAAAAGAAAAGAATATGCTGTTGAATGACGATCAGCTGAAAGCCATTCAGGCTACCCTTTTCCATATAGATCGGGGAGGGGATATCACGTATCACGGTCCCGGACAGCTAGTCTGTTATCCGATCTTGAATCTGGAAGAGTTTCATCTGGGGCTAAAGGAATATGTGCACCTGCTCGAAGAGGCTGTGATACGTGTCTGTGCCTCCTATGGCATTGAAGCGGGACGGCTTGAAAAGGCAACAGGTGTCTGGCTGGAAGGGAGTACGCCCCGTGCCCGTAAGATTTGTGCGATCGGAGTGAGGAGCAGTCATTATGTCACCATGCACGGACTGGCTCTGAATGTGAATACGGATTTACGCTATTTCAGCTATATTCATCCTTGTGGCTTTATAGATAAAGGCGTCACTTCTCTTCGTCAGGAACTGAAGCACGAAGTGCCTATGGACGAAGTGAAGCAACGCCTCGAATGCGAGCTTAGCAAACTGCTCAATGATAAAATTTAGCGGACTGCCCGAAGGAAAAGCCTAGAAGACGATTCCAATGCCGAGCTGCCATGTCTTATGCATGAAACAGTCTTTATCAGCCAGTGCATAAGAGAAATCCGCGCGAATCGGCCAGAAGTTGATTCCGCAGCCCAGTGTACCGTAGTTGCCTGTTCCTTTGTCGTTATCCCCGAAGTGGTATCCTCCACGGATAATTCCATATTTCAGGAAATTATATTCCGCTCCGATGCCGGCTTGAAGATGGCGGTACTCGGACGGGAGCAGGTAGTTGAAGTCAAGAGCCACCTGCAAGCGGTTGTCCATGCTGAACGGCAGGTCGATGGCACCACCCAGTCCCAGTCGGGCAGGCAGTTTCTGTCCGTCCAGCTTGCTACCCAGGTTGGCGGCTTGAAATCCGATAGTCCATGAAGCCATTTCGTCCAGAATACCCATGCTGCGATGATAGCTGGCACCGAGGTCCACGGAGACTGACCCTTTGCTGTCCGCATCCTTATAGGCTTTTGCCTGCAGATATCTGAGTGTTAATGAAAGGGACAGGTTTTTGGCTACATTTCTGAAGTATGCGGCTTCTACGTTCCATGCGCGGGCATGATCTTCCGCACCGTCCTGCCAATGAAAATCAGCATCCTTGTAGTGACGGAATCCTACGCTAAATCCGTGCTTCCCTTCCCGTCCGATGCGGTAGAAAAGGGATGCGCTATGCATTCCAAAGTCTTTATTTATGTCAGCGTATGAGTAGCTGGCACCCATTACATCCTGCGAGAAAGCGATGGTGGAAGCGTTATGAAAGATAGCCGTGCTTCCATTGTCAGTGATAGCCAGTCCTGTGCCGGCCATACCTGCCGATTGGGCATCCGGAGTAATCTCCAGAAAAGAGGCGCTTGCCACTCCCTGTGCTCCCAGAAAAGTAGGCAACAGACACGACGCGAGAAGTAAATGTTTTACTCGTTTCATAATCATTTGTTTTAAGGGTGAGACATCCGGACGACACGTATGCCGCTCCATGATTTATTCTTGTGAAGCATTTGGTTGAGAGGCTCTTCGCTGGCAACAACCTTGCCAAGCGTAGAAGAGGCGTGAAGCAAATGCAACTTTCCGTTTATATATTCGGCTATCCCTACATGAGCTACATCCAGTCCCGGAAGATTCGTGGTGATGGCGATGATATCACCGTCCATGATCCACGGAAGTCCTGCGTCGGGGAGTTTTCCTTTAGGCAGCCAGTGTACCTTTTTCCCGGATAATGCCTTTTCATGCTCGGCCATCCGTTTCACGTTCTCCGGCGAATCCGCCAGTTGCCTGTACTTTTGGGGATGGGTGGACATATAAGAGAGAGACAGTTTGGTGGTCTGCGTACTGTTTTGTGCAGTAACGTCTTCCAGAAATCCTTGGCGGACACCGTTCTCAATCCAGTCGGAGGTATAGTGCAACCGCGAAGTGTATCCGTCGATCACACCGTCCCGATAACGTATCTTTTGCAGATTATCGGCAAAAGAAGACCCCATTGCCTGAGCCAGCGTATATTCGACGAAAGTAAGGCAATCTACCGTTTGGGGCAGGATGACTAACTTTTCTTCCGTTCCCTGATCCAGTGTGTTGGCTACATACTTTGTTCCAAGGTACGTCTTTCCGATTCTCAACATCGGTGCTGTCCCCTTCGGAAATACGACACCCTCACGCAACCACTTTTCGAGTTCCTGTGTCCATTGTTGCTTATACTTGAAGTTGTCCCGAAATCCCCAGCCATGTCCGCCGGTAGGGTAGACATGAAGCGATGCGGGAACATTGTTTTTCTGTAAAGCGAGATAATAGTTCACTCCGTTGGAAGGAGGCACGGCACCGTCATCAGAAGACAGGACGATAAAGGCTTGCGGAGTATCGGATGTCACTTGCAGTTCGTTGGAGAAGAGTACCCCTTGTTCTGCGGTCGGATTTCCGCCCAGAAGCTCTTTTCTCGAACCGCCATGAGTACTTTGCGTCATGGTGACCACCGGATAAAGCAGAATCTGAAAGTCGGGACGCGATGTCGCACTGTAATGGGTGGCAAGGGTAGAGGCGAGATGTCCTCCGGCGGATGCTCCCATGATTCCTATTTTGCGGGGATGGATATTCCATTCTCCGGCATGCTCGCGTACGATGCGAATCGCTCTTTCCGCATCCGATAAGGGGACTTCGCAATGACCGTTCGGCATCCGGTACTTTAATACAACGTAAGTGATGCCCTGTCCGCAGAACCAGGGTGCCATGTCGTGCCCTTCATGATCCATGGCGAGGCGGCTGTAGCCACCTCCGGGACACATGATGACAGCCATTCCGTTTGGTTGTGGTGCACGATAAACGGTTATGGTGGGGGCGGTGACATTGCTGAGTCTGTGGGGCGACACTTCCTTTTCCCCGCCGGTCAGCCCGTTGGAGTTGGGAGCACCGTCGGGCCACAAAGGTAGCTCGACGGGCTGTTGTGCAAATGTCATTGCAGTCATAAGTGATACTATAACAGATAACAGTTTCCTCATCTTATTTTACTTTCATGGAAGCCTTGATAAAGTAGAGGATCAATAAAGCGTAAGCTCCTAATGCTAACACTTCCGACCAGGTATTGTTCAGCCAGGCTTCGTTGACCAGATTGATACCGCCGAAACGCATTGCCGCGCTCACTACTCCCATCAATGCACCTCCGGCAATGAAACCGGATGCCAGCAACGTACCTTTTTCACCTCTTTCCGTATTGAGTGCCGTATCCTTGCTGCGGCTTGTTACATACCAGTTGACGGCACCGCCTACTACCAGCGGCACATTCAGTTCCAACGGAATAAACATACCCAGCGCAAAGGCCAGTGCGGGAATCTTGAAGAATGTCAGCACGATAGCAAGGATTGCACCGATGCCATACAGCAGCCAGGGGGCACCTACGCCGCTCATCAGCGGTTCGATAACGGCAGCCATTGCATTGGCCTGTGGTGCAGCCAGTGCGCCGCTGGTGAAGCCGTATGTCTTGTTCAGTATAATCATTACACCGCCTACTGTAGCAGCAGAAACGATGGTTCCCAAGAATTTCCATGTTTCCTGTTTGGCAGGCGTACTACCCAGCCAGTAACCGATCTTCAAGTCGGTGATGAAACCGCCCGCCATAGACAGTGCCGTACATACTACGCCACCCATCACAAGTGCGGCCACCATGCCCGAAGGACCTTTCAGTCCGACAGCTACCATCACTACGGAAGCCAGAATCAGTGTCATCAATGTCATTCCCGATACCGGATTGGTGCCTACAATGGCAATCGCATTGGCAGCTACCGTCGTGAACAGGAAGGAAATGCCTGCCACCAGCGCAATCGCTACCAGCGTATGGACGATATTTCCCTGCATGATATCGAAGTAGAAGAACAGCACGATCAGAATCAGCGTAAGAATAGAGCCGATAGCGATGATTTTCATCGAAAGATCACGCTGTGTACGCACGATATTCTTTTCTACGTTGCCTTTACCGCCCATTTCTTTGGCAGCCAGTCCGACGGCACTCTTGATGATTCCCCATGAACGGATGATACCGATGACACCCGCCATGGCAATACCGCCGATACCGATGCTCTTGGCGTAATACTTGAAGATTTCTTCGGGGCTCATCATGCCTACCGTAGAAGTGATTTCGGGGTTCCATGCGTTCAGCACGCTGTCTCCCCAGATGGCGGACATTCCCGGAATGATGATCCACCATACTGCCAGTGATCCGGCACAGATGATGGAAGCATATTTCAGTCCGACGATATAGCCCAGACCGAGTACGGCAGCTCCCGTATTTACTTTGAATACCAGTTTCGCTTTCTCAGCCAGCATTTCTCCGGCTCCGCATACGCGGGTGGTGAAGTTCTCGTTCCACCAGCCGAAAGTGGCCACGATGAAGTCATACAATCCACCGATCATTCCCGCCATCAACAGCGGTTTGGCCTGGCTGCCGCTCTTTTCTCCGGACACCAGCACCTGTGTAGTAGCGGTTGCTTCGGGGAAAGGATATTTGCCGTGCATATCGCTGACGAAATATTTGCGGAAAGGAATCAGAAACAGGATACCCAGTACACCACCCAGCAGCGAGCTGATAAATACCTGCATAAAGCTGACTGTCATCTCAGGATATTTGACTTGAAGGATATAAAGGGCGGGGAGGGTAAAGATGGCTCCGGCAACGATTACACCGGAACACGCTCCGATAGACTGGATAATTACATTTTCTCCTAACGCATTTTTTCTTTTGGCTGCACCGGAGACTCCTACGGCAATGATGGCTATCGGAATAGCGGCTTCGAATACTTGTCCCACTTTCAGCCCCAGATAGGCGGCGGCTGCCGAGAAAAGGATGGCCATGGCGATACCCCATGTTACTGACCAGAAGTTTACTTCCGGATAATTTTTGGAAGGACTCATCAGGGGATTGTACACTTCTCCTGCTTTTAACTCTCTGAACGCGTTCTCGGGTAGTCCGGTGAATTTGTCTTCTTCTTGTTTCATATTATATTTTTAGTAGTTTATGCTTAATGGACTTCAAAGTAAACAAAAAAAAAGGAGAATCGAAAGATTCTCCTTTACGTTATGTCTATTTTTTCTTACTTCTCGTCTTTCGGGGTCATATCGCCTTCGATATAGAGGCGTACCATTTCGGTTTTTGCGTTGGTACGCAGGGTAATCGACTTTTTGAAGTGTCCCGGATATTTACCTGTTCCGTTGTAAGTTACTTTGATTGTACCTTTCTTTCCCGGCTGGATCGGTTCTTTGGTATATTCGGGCACTGTGCATCCGCAAGACGCTACCGCCTGATGAATAACTAAAGGAGCGTCACCGATATTAGTGAAAGTGAATACGCAGCTTACTACCGGACTGTTTTCTGAGAATTTTCCAAAGTCGTGTGTTGTTTTGTCAAACTTGATATCAGCGTTAGTCTGGGCAAAAGCGAAACTTACTCCTACCACTAACAAGGTCATTAAAAAAAGTATCTTTTTCATTTTTCCTTCTTTTTATTGATTACAAACGCCAAAGGTAACGCTTTTCCCTGAAATTATCCCGTCGGCAGAGTTAATTTTATCGAAAAAGGGAATAAAATAACTTCTGTTTATCATCGTCCTTGGGCTTGGCAATCCTGACCACCGAGGTGGGGAACACTGAGCGCCGAGCTGAATGAGAGTAAGCAGCGAGGCGAAAAACGCTGAGCACCGAGACGAGCAGAAGTGAGCACCGAGGTGAATACTGCCGATCTCTGTTCGCTAAATTAATTCATTTCAACACGCTAATGAATACTCATATTTTTTGTTTATCGCATAAAAAATTACTATATTTGGAACAAACCCATAAAATCCAGCTATTATGAAAACAAAACTTGATTTCTATTATATGACTCCCTTTTATGAGTTGAATTACTTTATAGCACTTATTGTTAAGTTGTACAAACGCATTCAACAACGTAGAGAACAGAGAGAACATCGAATCAAAGATGAACTGGTCTGATTCATTTCTACACCGAAAGTGAATCGGTGGCGGCGAAATTCTTTCTTCTCTTTCTTAGTAATTCTATTTCTTTAGAATAGAATTATATACTCTACTCTTCTCTACTGGTTAAGGTTCGGTTTCCCTTTCGGTTAGGATTCGGTTTTCGAGCCCTGCCAGAAGGCGTTTCAGAGCTTTTGGTTTTGCAAATAAAACACTATTTCTTCAACCCGAATCCCAGCATCATCCCGTCGTAGTTTTCAGCCAGTGAGCTGACAGTTTTCAGTGCTGTGCTGTTTGTCTTGCTGCCGAGGAATGTCATTAATTTAAGCAGCTTGTCGGAGTTGAACAATAAATCCATAGAGTTGGAAGTGCAGTTCACTTTCGCGTGCAGGTTCAGTAGTTTCAAGTACTTTAAGTCTACCTGCTTGGTGGAAGTATTGTACGAATAAGTGCCGTTCAGTTTCTTCTTTCCGACGGTGCTGGTGAAAGTACTGTCGGCGTTGAACGTGAAGCTCATTTGTCCTTCTTTGATGCCCACTTTACTCAATTGCTCATTCAATTTGTTTTCTGCCATCGTGGCGGCTGCGGCTCCTCCTGCTTTCATCAGCAGATTGTCCGATTCAAATTCTACTGCCGAACCGCTGTAAGTCCATGTACCTGTCATGTCTATCGTTTCGGGTGTCCCGGTGATGGCATTTACTACTTTGGAGATGTTGTCTTTGTTGAGCAGATCCTTTAATGATTGTGCCTGACTGTTGCTTGCAAAGAGTGAGAATAATGCAACCCATGCAATAAATAAAATGTTCTTTTTCATTTTCGTTTACTTATTTTTATAGACTTCTTTACTGATGTTTTCTATGTAGTCGAGGATTTCCGTGCGTCCTGTGCGGTTTTCCGATGAAGATATGAAATACGGGGGAAGTTCTTCCCATTCCTTGCTCAGTTCACGCAGGTAGTTGTTGATATTCATTTTCAGACGTCCGCCTTTCAGTTTGTCTGCTTTGGTGAAGATGATGGAGAAAGGGATGCCGTTTTCGCCCAGCCATTCCATAAATTCCAAGTCTATTTTCTGCGGTTCCAGACGGCTGTCTATCAGTACAAACAGGTTGGTCATCTGTTCCCGTTCGAGGATGTAGTCTTCGATGATGGTACGTATCTGGTCTTTTCCTTTTTGTCCGCGTCTGGCGTAGCCGTATCCGGGAAGATCGACCAGGTACCAGCTTTGGTTGATCAGGAAGTGGTTGATAAGCATTGTCTTTCCCGGTGTGGCGGAGGTCATCGCCAGTCCTTTGCGGGCAGTCAGCATATTGATAAGGCTCGACTTTCCTACATTCGACCGCCCGATGAAGGCGTATTCGGGAAATACTCCTGTCGGACATTTCTTCACGTCCGTGTTGCTAATCACAAATTCTGCACTCGTTATTTCCATTTTATTGTCATTTATTTCTTTGTTTTTCTGCTTCTAATAAACTCTCTTATCGTTTATAATAAACTATGGTCACGTTTATAATAAACTCCACTACTTTTTATTATAAACTCCGGACGCCAGTTTTCAAGGCGTTTTCGCCGTTTTCTCTTTTCCGGACAGCAGCATGAGCCCCGCAAAGGTAAGGCTTCCGTTCAACATTAGCAATTCATAGCCAAATTTATATCCGGTTTCTTTGTTTATCCACCAGTCCAGAGCGTAGCAGAGCACCGGAGAGGCGATGGCGATGAGCGGGACCAGCCGGTCTTTTGTCTGGCGCCGGGTGAACAGTCCGAAGGCGAACATGCCCAGCAAAGGCCCGTATGTGTAGGAGGCGATGATGTAGATCGCGTCAATCACGCTTTTGTTGTTCAGCATCTCCACCAGGCAGATAAAGAAAGCCAGCAGGATGGAGAGGGACAGGTGTACTTTCTTTCTTTTGCGACGGGCTGTTTCTTCCGTGTCTTTGTCCGTCTTCAGCAGGTCTATACATACGCTGGTGGTCATGGCGGTCAGCGCGGAGTCTGAGTTGCTGAAAGCTGCGGCGATGATGCCGATGGTGAAAAGAACCAGTACCGACTGTCCCAGATATCCTTGTGTGGCAAACATGGGAAGGATATCGTCATTCATGGCCGGTAGTTCCAGTTGCATTTGTCCCGCTAATGCGATCAGCAGAATGCCCAGGCACAGGAACAGGAAATTCAGCGGGATGAATGAGAATCCGTAGCAGTACATATTCTTTTGGGCTTCGTGCAGATTGCGGCAGGAGAGGTTCTTCTGCATCATGTCCTGATCGAGTCCGGTCATGACGATGACGATAAAGATGCCGCTGAAGAACTGTTTGAAGAAGTTCTGGCGGGACATCCAGTCGTCGAATACGAAGATGCGGCTGTGTTCGCTGTGGCGGATGGTCTGTACGATGCCGTCAAAGCCTATATCCAGCTTCTGTATGGTGAAGTAGATGATGAATAGCAGGGCTGCGATCAGACAGAATGTTTGTAGCGTGTCCGTCCATACGATTGTCTTGATGCCGCTTTTGTGGGTATATATCCACACGAGGGCCACGGAGCCGACGGCAATCACCCAGAAAGGGATGTGCATATCCTGAAATACGTGCGTATGCAGGATCAGACAGACGAGATACAGTTTGGCTGCCGTTCCCAGCATACGGGAGAGCAGGAAGAAGAAAGAGCCGGTGCGGTAGGCATTCACGCCGATGCGTGTACCGAGGTATCCGTAGATACTTGTCAGATTCAGCCTGTAGTAAAGAGGCAGCAATATGTGTGCTACGATCATATAGCCGAAGAAGAATCCGAATACGGTCTGCATATACGTCATGTCCATTCCGCGAACCATGCCCGGTACGGATACGAAAGTCACGCCGGAAATTGTAGCGCCAATCATGCCGAAGGAGACTATATACCAGGGTGATTTGTTTTCTCCTTTAAAGAACGCTGCATTTGATCCGCCTTTATGTCCGGTAATGTGGGCTATTAACAACAAGCCCGCAAAATAGCATATAATAATGACTAATATCATCATATCGGCTGCAAAGGTAATACTTTCTTTGTATTAAAAACAATAATCCGTATCTTTGCGCCCGAAACAGATAGAATTTCATTCGTAATCTATGAACCAACAATATCCTTCCGTACTGCTCGAAAAGGCAGTAGGCGAATTTTCCAAACTTCCGGGCATCGGGCGCAAGACGGCAATGCGGCTTGTATTACATCTGCTCCGGCAGGACACGGCTATTGTGGAGGCATTCGGCAACTCCATCATTACGCTGAAACGTGAAGTAAAGTACTGTAAAGTATGTCATAATATATCTGATACCGAGACTTGTCAGATTTGTGCCAATCCGCAGCGTGACGCCTCTACTGTCTGTGTGGTAGAGAATATCCGTGACGTGATGGCGGTAGAAGCCACCCAGCAGTATCGGGGACTTTACCACGTACTTGGCGGAGTGATCTCGCCAATGGACGGGGTAGGGCCGAGCGACCTGCAAATAGAAAGTCTCGTACAGCGGGTATCTGAAGGAGGAATCAAGGAAGTCATCCTCGCTTTGAGCACCACGATGGAAGGAGATACCACCAACTTCTACATCTACCGTAAACTGGAGAAGATGGGTGTCAAACTCAGCGTAATAGCACGGGGCATCTCCGTTGGTGACGAACTGGAATATGCCGATGAGATCACGCTGGGACGCAGTATTGTCAACCGGACTCTTTTTACCGGAACCGTATAATCTAACTTAATTATTTGAACGAATATCGTAACTAACATGGAAGAACAGATAAAACGCGCAGTGAGAAATTTGAATATCAGTTATGTTTTCTTTTGGGTGCTTCCCGCCTTTTTGCTTGGGGCAGGGGAGTTCGACCTTCTTCCTGTGGGAGCTTTGGTCGATAACCCACAGGCCACCTATTATATGGAGACGGCAGGTATCTTGCTGACCGCTTTGTGTGTGCCGCTTGCCTTGAAACTGTTCAGTCTGGTACTGAAAAAGAAGATAGACCTCCTGACGATTCCTCTTGCTTTGAAGCGTTATGTGCAGTGGAGCATGGTACGCCTCGGATTGCTCGAAGTGGCCATCGTCCTCAATGTATTGTGCTATTATCTGACCCTTAGCAACACCGGAAATCTCTGTATGCTGATCGGGCTGACCGCTTCCCTTTTCTGTCTGCCCAGTGAGAAAAGACTTCGTAACGAACTCCATATAAATAAAGAATAAGCCTGTATGAAACAGTCTTTTTTAACCAATGACCGCATCTATCTTCGTGCGGTAGAGCCGGAAGATATGGATATCATGTATGAGATGGAGAATGACCCTTCCATGTGGGATATCAGTAATTTTACCGTTCCTTATTCACGCTACGTGCTGCGGCAATATATAGAAGGTTCCCAGTGTGATGTATTTGCCGACAAGCAGTTGCGCCTGATGATAATGAGCAAGTCCGATCATCGGGTATTGGGGACGATTGATATCACGGATTTTGTGCCTCTCCACTCTCGTGGTGAGGTTGGCATTGCCGTTCACAAAGACTATCGCCGGCAAGGTTACGCATCGGACGCATTGCAGTTGCTGTGTGAGTATGCTTTCGATTTCTTGTCGCTGACTCAGCTTTATGCGCATGTGGCTACGGACAATGAAGTCTGCATGAAGTTGTTTACTTCCTGCGGTTTCGTCCAATGCGGACTGTTGAAGGATTGGTTACAGATCGGTGGATGTTACAAAGATGCTGCTATCTTTCAGTATCTGAATCCGAAGAAACATTAATTGAAAGTCGGCACTTGTGGAAAGCGTGACCATGTTTCATACTTGCTGCCCAATTTCTCTAGGGCTTGTTTCCACATATCCTTGGTGTCACCGTTCATCAGATAGGCATTTTCTTCTTTGGAGACAAGCCACGTGTTCTCTCTGAGTTCGGTGCTCAGTTGTTCGCTTTCCCAGCCGGAGTATCCCAGGAAGAAGCGGATGTAGCGGTCTACTTGGTTTCCTTGCAGTATGTATCTTTTTATCTCCTCAAAGTCACCGTTCAGAAACAGGCCTTTGCTGATAGGTATGGCACCGGAGATGTCTGCCAGTGTATGAAGGTAGAACAGGGTATCTGTAGCGATGGGCCCGCCTTTGTATAAAGGTATGTCTTCGATATACTTAAACTCTTTGATAATGTCGTTGACAAATATGGGCAGTTGTTTGTTGATAATCAGCCCCATGCTGCCTTCTTCGGTATGGTCGATCAACAGAACTACAGATCTGCCGAATGTGACATCACGAAGGAAAGGCTCGGAGATGAGAATCTTTCCTCGTGATGGCAATACATTATTCGATTGAATTTTAAATATGTCAGAGTCTATATTCATGCCATCAGATTGATATTCGTGCCACTAATATAAGAAAAGAAATGGAATAATAGCCATACTTTCCCATTTTTTTTGTTTTAAGAGCAGCTTTTATGAATATCCGCATCTGATATGAACGTCAGTTCCGGCATAAATCCGGTATTCGGCTGTCAGGCAATCGGGTGATGTTCGGCAAACAGTTTCATTCTTTCGTCGAGCTGCGCGTACTGATGGTCTTTAATAAAAGAGGTACACGCGCGTAATCCTTCTTGATGGCTTCCGGTGGTGACCAGTGAAATGGCGCTCACTCCGTAGTACATCAGTTCTTTGGCAAGTTCGCCGCTTGTCATTCCCGGATAGCCGATGGTGAAGTAGAATCCGTCGGCAATCGGATCGCCCAAGTCATTGTCATATACCAGATAGAAACCGTGACGAAGGAAAATCTCTTTTAACTTCTGCGCTCTGTCACCGTATACCTTCACTTCGCTGAGGAAGTTGTATTGACCTTCGTTGGCAGCTTTCAGCATGGCAGCCATCGCATACTGTGCGGAGTGGCTTGTGCCGGAAGACAGCGCGTAGAGTACGCGGTGGATGAAGACCGTGCCGAATGTTCCCCCGCCGTAACGCTTCGTCAGTCCGGGATAGCTGCGGTGATACAACTTGTCGGAAATGCAGCTCACGCCGATACGTTGTCCGGCATAGCTGAAGGCTTTGGAACCGGAAATCAGCAACACATAATTATCTGTGTAGTGAGCTACCGAAGGCTGGAACGGAGCTTGGTAAGGAGTGCTCAGATCCTGACGGAAATCCATCGCAAAGTATGCCAGGTCTTCCAGTACGATTACGTCATATTGGGTAGCAAGTTCGCCGATGATGCGCAGCTCTTCGTCTTTCAGGCAAATCCAGCTCGGGTTGTTGGGGTTCGAGTAGATAATAGCCGATATATTTCCTTTTTTCAGATAGCTTTCCAGCTTTTCTTTCAGCTTGTCGCCGCGATAATCGTATACATCGAATGTTTCATACTTTTGTCCCATCACGACCAACTGCTGTTTCTGTACGGGAAATCCCGGATCAATAAACAGGATTGTATCTTTCTTTTCATCGCATTGGCTGCAAGTAAGGAAAGAGGCGAATGTCCCCTGCATGGAGCCGGTGACGGGTACGCATCCTTCCGGACTTAAATCTACATTGATGAATGCTTTGATAAAGTCGGACGCTTCTTTTTTCAGTTCCGGCAGTCCGTTGATATCGGGATACAGGCTGGCAATTCCGTTTTGCAGCGCTTCGATTTCCGCATTTACTCCTACGGCAGAGGCCGGAAGTCCCGGAACCCCCATTTCCATCTTGATAAATTCAATGCCTGATACTGCTTCCGCCTTTGAAGCTATCGCTTTCACTTCACGGATAGTAGCCTTCGAAAAGTCGACAATTTGAAACTCATTAATCGTTTCGTCAATCACATTTCGTTCGATTGGTGTATTTTTCATTCTATTTTCTATTTATAGTAATGCTTGCAAATGTACATGATAATTCTTAATAAACACACTTTTTCAGAAAAAAGATACTCTTGCTATTGTAGGTTTCAAAAAAATGTCTACCTTTGCATCCGCAATCGAGAGAGATGCAAAGGAAAAGAAATTTTGGTGCGTTAGTTCAGTTGGTTAGAATACATGCCTGTCACGCATGGGGTCACGGGTTCGAGTCCCGTACGCACCGACCTTTTCTATTTCCCTTAAGTTATATTGTGCGGCCTCATTACCCTTTTGAGCAGCTTTACCGAACTCGGCAATCGCCTGTTCCGTCTCACCGTTCAGCAGATAGTAGATGCCATTATTGTTAGCGTATTCTGCAGTCTGTTTATCCGACTTATCCAGATATTTCCGTGCATTGCCCAAATCCTTCTTAGACAGAGCGACCGCAGCAGCATTCAGGTTTGCCGTTTCGTCAGTAGGATACATACGTACTGCTATATCGAAGACATTGATGAAATCATCGCTGCCCTTGGGATAACTGTTGGCTACGAGATACATCTCATTCAGACTAAGATACTGAGGCTGAGTCTTGATGATCTCTTTCCCTTCTTCCACCTTGAAGTTGGCGATCGTGTAGTCAATACGACAGTTCACCTTACGGAGTGCCGGATACAAATCTTTCAGCATAGTCTGATAAGTAGCGCCGCCATTCAGTCTTTTAATTTCCTCTTTCCGGCGGGCGATATCACTCGTATTTCGTATGATGCTGAGCAATGTCTCCTTTTCTTTAAGATCAGAAGCCTCCAGAGCTTTCACTAATCCATCCCAGTTTTCACCGCCAAAGGAGACATGATAAAGATTTGCAGCTATATTCTCACGGGCGGACAGATAACTCTTTAATGCTTCGGCACGACTCTTCGATAATTGCTCGTTCAACTTCAAGGCCCCTTCCGGAGAAGCAAAACCTTCGATATATACGCCCGTTACAGTCAGTTTTTTATCATTCATCACTTTCGTCAGCATCTCTTGAATACTCCGTAACTCCGTCTGATTATTCATAAAATCGGGCAGGATAACGGATTTATTGACCGGGAAATCGAGATGAGCCTCATACTGCTCGCTACGTGCTTTTACTACTTCAGCTAGAGGCTGAATGTAAGAAAAAACAGGCCGGATGGCAGCGAGCCGTTTGATTTCCGTAGAAACACCGGTCAGGATAGGTTCTTGTGTCACCACTTCTTGATGTCCGCCACAGCCGCATAGTTCTTCTTCCAGATTCAGTGACGCATTCTCCATCCACGACTGATAGGGGATTACCTGCGTATAACTCATCACTTCGTTTTTGTCATAAGGAATTTCCATATTGGCCATCTTGTCCAGCGTCATTGAGCGGACATACGCCTTTTGCCTTTTATGACCGTTGACGATGATATCGGGTAAGGCTACATTATGACTGGCGTCTGCCAGTATAGGAGTCAGCGTCAGCGTACGGTCGCTGCTGACTTTCAGATTCCGCATATCAATCTGCATATCGATATAAAGTGATTCTCCCTGTTGCCAGAGGGAAGCATTCGTGATGCTGATCGCATCGTTATAGAGTTTCTGTGCGTCGGCAGGCAGTGCTGCGGCGATACACAGAACAAAGTATATAAGTTTCTTTTTCATGGCTGTCTTATTTGATAACGTATATAATGCTGAGGGCTATTTTAGTCGGCCCGAAGTAATTCTTGTGTTCCTTACCGATTTTGCTTCCGCACGTACCACAGTTGTATTTATCAAAGTTTAAGCGGGCATATCCTACGCCGACTGTCGCTTCCATGCTCCAGCGCTTATTCAATATCCACTGATACCCGTAAGAGATACCGGCACCGTAGATATTGCCCTGATAACGATAATCCCCGAGGCCGAATATATTCAGATTGCTTACATTCGCTTCTGCATAATGAGCATGCAAGCCGAAGAAATGTCCGTAAAACCGTTCGCAAAGCCAGTACCGGAGTTCAGGTTGTACCAGCCAATGCTTGATTTGCTTATTATTGGAGAACTCCCAGGGATTATAGTTACCGGATACATCCAGAGTCAGTTTTTTGGAGAGCCCGACTTCGAAGCCCAGATTGGCGGTGGTCGTAGCCCAGTACAATGCGTTCGTTTTGATGGCAAACTTAGGCATATAGTAGTTCTTTTCCTGTCCGTGCATACCGATGGCACACGTGAGCATCAAGACTGCTGACAGAAGAAATTTGATTGTTTTCATATCATTATTTTTTTATTATCGTAGTACAATAGCCGGACTTTGAAGTAAATCTTTCACTTTATATATGGCACTGTAATTATATCCTCGCAGCGTAAGCGTTACCACATCGTTTACTTTGCTTCCGGCATGTATCGTGAACGAGTAGTTGCTTCTGTTATTGACAGTGAAACTTGGTATGATGCCTGTATCCGAAGAAGTAATCGTATAATTAGCTATCGTAAGCAGACTGTTATTCTGGAATACCCGAATGGTATTGCTCACTGTCACACCATGTGCCAGAATCGTTTCAATCCTGGTTGTTGTGGGGCTGAATCCGGGAGCGGATATCGTAATATCTTCATCACTGATTTCTTCTTTGGAAGTAAACGTGATGGTTTGCGCGCCTGTCGGCTGTGAAGTGTATGTATACTGATACCCACCATTTACAGCCGTCCATCCGCTTTCCGATGTCTGCAGATTCTCCGTGGCAATGAATACCGTCAACGGATAGGTGGCAGGATACTCCGGATAGGTGGGGATGGTGAACATCACTTGCGCTGTACTATTCGTTCCGTAATTCACCAGATTCTCTCCGTTGACACTCACATTCGTAAAGTGACGTGCCTTCACATCCAGATATTTCGTCTTGAATATCTCATTGGTTATCGAGATCGTCTCGTCACTATTCTCAAGACTGGTGCGGAAATTCAATGTCTTTGCACCGGGACCGGTCGCCCAATAGATATACTGATATCCGCCGTCTACATACTCTATCTGCAGATTCTTGTTGGGAGCTACCGGATAAAGCCGTGTGGTAGTGATCGCGCATTTCAGCGGATACAGGTAAGAAGGAATATTGGCGGGAATGGTGAACTGTAACGCTACATCCTGGTCACGGGCGGTATATACCTCCGGTGACAAAGATGCGGGATCGAACTCATACAGGGCACTTGATACTACCGTGATAGTACGTGACAACACTCCGGCTTTCACCGTGATGGTCGCTTCATATTGGCCTGCGATGATACGGGATACATCAGCCGTGATCGTACCGTTTCCGTCATAGCTCAGATTGTGCAGTATATTACCTTTATCTTCCGCTACCGATACGCTGATCTTTGAATTGTCGGCCACCCCATTATGCGTGTATTGAGTCGTCACATTCAGCGTTCCTTCCTTTACAAACAAGAAGTGAAGCCGGTTCACGCTCAGCACATTGTTATTGTTGTCGGCAATGGAGGGTGATTCCTTGAATATTTCCGCGTAGATGTTATTGGAGGATTCCGCGCTCTTGGCATCCTCGAAACTTGTACTTCCGTTGGCGCTTTCGCTGAAAGACTTGATCACCACTTTATAATGGGCATTCCTTACTACCGGATAAGGCTGCTTGTTGGCGTCGAGCAGCTGGATTTTGTAATACAGTTCCTCCGTTTTGCCTTCCAGTTTTCCTTTGATGATGATGTAGGCCTGGTCATTAAAATAGTTTTCATTCTCAAACATGTACTTGGGTTCCATCGTACAGTCATTCATTGTCTGACTGGTTTTGGTGATTGTTCCGTGAGGCAGGGTCGGTTTGCCGTCCAGCAGCACAAACGGAGTGGGAGAGGCATCCGGATTAAAGGGAGCCACCGTTCCGCTGGTAGTATAGTTGCCGAGGGCGTATCCTGTCACCTCAAAGTTGGTCGTTTCATTTTCCACTGTCACTTTTGCCTGGTTACGATAAAGAACGATGTTCGGTGAGTCACTGGCAGAAGAAATTGTCTGTCTGCCCCAGAAAGTCAGTTTGCTGCTGCTTAAAGCGGGAATCAGCTCCCGTTCATCTTTTTGCAGGGCGGCACGTTCGTCAAAAGTCCCCCATTGGTCATAGTTGGCAATGAGATGAATAATCCCAGTGTTGTCGGGTATTTCTGCCTGAAACGTTCCTGTACCGTTGTCATTGGCGGTCAGGAGGGAGGCATGCGCCCGCCCGATGAAGAGCCCGTCGGCATCGAATGTCATCAGCCAAAGGTCATTGACCGCATTCTCACCGGTTGCGGCACGACTGAGCACCGGCCTGTAATCAGGTATATCCACAGAGAAGCGAAAGACAGTTTCATTCTTCTCCGTTGACGGATGATCGTTCAGTCTCTCTTCATCTGTACAAGAGATGAGAAGAAGGCTGAAGAGGGCTATATAGTAGGTAAATCTTTTCATACAATTCTAATTTTAATCCACTCGTTGGTTACCGGATGTCCCGAACACATCGTACGGATGCATATAAAGAACCGGAATTTCCTCCTTGTCCTACACGGGGGTCCATAAAGCGGACGGAACTTTCGGCATCCGCACTCCAGTAATATTGACCTTCAAGTATTTGTTTCACTTCGCATACCTTGACGTTCTGCAGAATGTCTATCAGATAAATTTCTGCTTTTGTCGGCATTCTCCAGTCAGAGTATGTTTCTCCCGTAGTCGCATCCTTTTCCACATAATCGCGGCATTTGATTCTTGAAGCTGCATACGTAGCGGCTGTTGTTGTACCATGTTGTGACGCAAGCATCATGTGCGGAGAGATTCTACGGTTATTTTCTTCCGTGTCGATGCTGGCTCCGTCGCTGTCTGTCAGCGGATATCCCAGTACGGCATTGTTACGTATATAGGCGGCATACGATGCACCCAATACCGGGTCCGGTGCATAATGCGTAAATCCGCTGTCGAATGCTTCATCAAACTCATCCGGATCGGGGAGTGTGGAGAAGTCCGCAACGAAAGAATTCATGATGTACATTTTCGTATTGTTCTGACCCTGACTTCCGCCCGGAGCGTCGGCAGAGATATCCGAACCGATATATAAAGCCGGATATTGCGACACCGTGACATCCTGTGTCAATCCTGCACCGTTCTTCACCTGGAACGTAATTTCTTTCGCCAGAAAGTTTTCGGGAAGCGGACTGGTGATGCTGATCGTGCCCGATTTGGCATTCGGAGTCGCTGCGATATTGACTTCCTTACCTCCGTTGGCAACCGTCACTCCGTTTACGGTAATCTTGCTGATTTCCACATCCGGTGTTGACGACTGGAAAGTCGTGGTGTACTGGGTACTGTTCGGCATTGATATCTTGGTGTCTTTTACGTAGATAAAGTTGATACCTTCTACTGATACCAGTATTTCGTGAGTTGTCCAGTCCTGTATGGTGTATGCGGCATCCAGTGTGACGGCGGTATGCGGATCGGTATCACCCTTCTTGTCTATGTTCACCTGAATGTCGTACAAATGGTTGCGTTCCAGTTTATAAAGGCTTTCCGTCTGCTCTGTGTTTCCGTTCGGTAAACGATAGTTTACGGGTATCCTGTAATAATTCTGTGTCGTAGTCGTTCCTTCGGCATTCTTTACCGGTACATTGATCAGTACATACGTTTCCCGGTTCGTATCCTTCGTCCAGTCGTTGGCATACGAATAAAGAATGATCTGACCGTTGTATCCGGCACCTGTGTTTTGTTCCGTAAACGAACTCATGCTTTGCAGATCCGAAATGACAAGCGTTCTTTGTGCAATCGCTGATCCGTCGGCTGCATAATTCATCAGTTTCTTGTAAGGTATATTATTCTCCAGTGGAGTATATCCGTTCACATAGTTCAGGCTGATTCTGATTTTAGCCGCAGCACGTTTCAGAATGACGGGTATCTCTTTGTTGACAATTATTCCGTCATTCAGTACCATTGTCTGCTGGCCGTCCATAGCGAAAGCATCCTGTTTTTTGTCTGCATCGAGCGTAGAAGCGGGGAGTGCCTTTAACTGAGTCAGGGAGAGTCCGGTGGAAGGGATGGTTTCTGTACTGTTGGCTACTACAAAGATAGTATGATTCGTGTTCAGTGCGAACTTCTCCTGTTCCACATTCAGCGTTTCCCGATGTTCTTCGGTGCCGGTCAGTTCCGGTGCGAGAGAGAAGTGCTGGTAGAACAGACACTCGTCCGCTCCTTCCCGATAGATGAACACATCCAGTGTTTTTATTGTGTTCTCATTCAATGCGTCTTCTCCGGGTTCTTCTGCAGTGCGGGAGGCGGCAGGACGGGGAATCGAAAGCTTCAGCGTGATACCGCTTCCGGCTTCAGTTCCTGCTGGCTGCTCTGCCGGCGAATCGTTCTCACAAGAAGTGATTCCCCAGAGCATCAAGAGCATTAATGGAATGATGTATAATCTGTTTCGTTTCATAATTCATACTATTTGTATTCAGTTTGACTGATTAAAATATCGGTGTCATTGTCACCCGGGAACTGGCGGCTGCCGTTGCTTTGTACCGGATTGATCTTGAGTTTTACTCCTTCCACTGTAATGTAGAAGTAAGTGCGTCTCAAAGTGCCGTTCCAAGGTTTGGCGGCTCCGATCTTTATTTCATGGGCATCGCTTCCTGCTATCCCTTTAGAGACGGCGGGGATTCCGTTCACGGAACCGTTCTTGCTGAAAGAAAAATCAAGGCCGTTGGTTAGTGTGGCTGTCCATACAGCACCTGCAGGGGCGGTCAGACTAAAGCTGTAATCGGCGTATGATGTTTCGTTCCGTGCTTCTCCGTTCCATATATACGGAAACTGTACGATGCCTGTAGTAGCTCCGGTGTCGTTGCCATTATAAGGCTGAAGTTTATAGTCTCCTTCCTTCACTTCCTGACCGATCTCTGAGTCTACTACCTCCCATGGATAAGGAGTCGTCTTGATGATCAGCTGATTGTCCGGATGATCGAGCATAGCCATCACACGGTAAACCGTATTGTGCAGCAGACTATATTTGTTTTCCGTTTGCCCTGAGTCTGTGATATATCCCCGGTAGGTATGGCTGATTCCATTGAACGATGCCGTTATACGGATATAGGGAGTGTTTGCATCCGGCGTACCGGAAGCGACCAGATTACGATACGTATAGAAAGAAGCATGCGCATTGGCGGGAACTACTCCTGATAAATCCGATGGCATAGGCTGCAACGTTCCGTTCTCAGTGATGGGCTGCGCCACCTTCTGATACTTGGCATTTGGTGTCATAGCCACCGTCTCCGGATTACCATATGTAGTAAGTACCTGATTGTTAAACTCGATGGAAGTCACCGTCACATTGTCCTTTTCCAATCCTTGATTCTTAAACATATAGATATCCAGCCGTGCCACCAGTCGCTCCATCGGAACCTCTGCTACCACATAACTGCTGTTGATCGGAACTACCTTTTTGCCGACCATCAGAATGCTGCTGTCATCCAGACTACTTCCCTCTACAGTCAACTGATCCAGCTGATCCGGCGTCAGATCGGCTGTTATCGGTGTGGAGAACGTCTTGTTCGGGTCGTTGTAATTGGCAATTGCATAAATGATCTTTGTTTGTGGCGACACGTTGACGGAGCGCGAAATCTCCTGCAGCCTCTCCGGAGTAAATTCCGGAATCAGTTCCGAGTATTCGCGACGCTGGTCTTTCTGGTTGAATATATACAGAGCAAGACTAGCAAAGTTTCCATCATTCCCTTTATTCAGAACATCGTTTGCCCGCGTTGTTTGGATCAGGAGATTGAGTCGGGCCTGATCGTTGGTTGCATCGGATACCGGGTTCTCATTTTCACTACAGGAGTAAGCCAGGAGAGCCAGGACAAACATCTGCAAACAGATCCGATATTTAAATTTTAATTTCATATACGTAAGGGGTTATTGCCCCGGTCTGATCACTTCTTCGTTCCAGGGTTTTACAGTGACGGCAGTTCCGTTGAAATAGATACGAATACCTATTGCAGCTTCGTTGATACCGTCTACGGTAATATCATTATCTTTCATGAAGTCCTTCAATTGCAAGGTATACAGCCCTTCTCCGGTCTGTGTGTTTCGTAATTGCAGGTATACTTCATTCTCATTATTAAATCGTAAAACATTATATTTCGCGCCAAATTTCTGTGTGCCGGAATCAAAGCTGACTGTGGGATAATAGGTGATACGTTCGTTCGAGAACGTTTTGGTAAAGTCTACAGTCGAACTCAGGTTACCCATTTCTATGCTTACGGGAGGAAGTGTCGCCCGTACATCATTTGCGTCCAGACCTTCCAGTTCGATGCGCATTTTGATATGTGCGCTGTTGAAAGGAACGGTGTCCACCTTGTAGCCTTCGTTGATAATCACAATATCTCTTTCTCCAAAATACAAGCTGTCATTAGTCGATATCAGTTCTTTGGTGAAGTAATGAGGTGCCCCGACAATACTGTTTTTCGGGGAGGCACCATCATTAATTTGGGTGTCATCGAGAGAGTTTCCCCAGCATACCACATGATACTGACCACTTGGTAAGTTCAGGGTCGTACCCTGTTGCCGTCTCAGCTCGCTCTTGTCAAAAACCGTCTTTTGTATACAAACGTTGTTTTCGTTGTATACATACATATCCACTTTTTCTATTTTCTGAAGAAAGATATCCTCTGTGCCGTCACCCAGATAATCGAAGTATAAAGTTGTTTCACAATCATCCAGATTTTCCTTTATACATCCTGTTACTGTCACCAGTAACAGGATGTATAGAATCATTGCCTTCTTCATATCTTTGGTTTATTGTAAGGATGCAGAGGTTTACTGCTCCAGATCGAATCCCGGAGTGATTGTTTCTTCATTCCATGGAGCGATGGTGACATGTACCAATACATTATATTGCACATTTCCGAGGTCGTTGTCCAGCATGGGGACTAACTCGATTTCCATGTTATACAGCGTACCGGGTTTGAAGTCGGCGGCAGTCATTTCCGTATTGATTTCTTTGTAGTACTTCACCAGGTTGGCAAAACGGGCGTTGTTGGCCAGTTCGGGGTTAAATACTTCGAGGTCGGTGGATGCCAGTCCAGTTATATTCAAGTCAGCAAGATCCAGATGCAGTTGCGGTATGGCAGTGCCCGGGAAGAAGTTGAATGCATAACACTTGCCGGCTAAGTCCAGCGGCAGGTTACCGTATGCATTGTCAGCGCTGTTATAGAGAATATAGCTGGCAAATGCAGCTGCGTCTACACTAGGAGTGGTATCAAATATCCACATACCATTTTGGATATGGTTCTCGAATGTAGAGTTAAGTAACAGGTCCTGCAATGTTCCCGGTTGGTTGAAGGTATTATAGAAGTTGTTCATATAAAGCCCTTTTACATTACCCGTAAATCCTGTCCATGAAACAGTTGCTTTCTTGTTTACTCCGTCAATGGAACGGGTAAATTCGAAATTTCCTGCGTTTTTGAAAGAGATTTTTGTAATCTGCATACGTGCTACGATAGGAGCTATGGTTACTTCGGCAGTATAAGTCTTTCCTGCTGTTGGAGTCGGCTCTATCGGTTCATTAACGATTGGTTTCAGATCATCGTCCATACCGTAATACATTACTGCGCTGCCTTGCTGGTTTGCCAGTTTGGTATTGATCACATTATTGTTTACGGCATTGCCCGGATTTCCGTAAATGTACACTTTAGATACAGATTGAGGTGTATTGATAAATTTCAATCCTTTGGTGGGGTCGGTAAGCTTGTTCCAGTCAGAGTTGAGTACTTCATCTTTGGTGACTGTCTTGGAAGTGATGATCTTTCCACTGGCGTCGGTCAGATTGATTAATACACTGCTCACGTCTTTTACATCAGATGTGATGATGTCCGATGGAGAGGACGCTCTCGACTTAATTCCGCTTATTGATACTGAAAGAGATTTTATTTCGTCCTGTGAACCCGAAAACTCTTCTTTGTCACTGCAGGAAAATAATGCTATACTTGTGATCCCTGCTAATAATAGCTGTTTAATATTCATGTCTTTTAAAAAATAAATGTTGATAAATTTCTCCTTTATGATTCATTCTACGTAGGTTTCATTTGGGATTATAACAACAACAGGTTTCGAGGAAAGTTTTAAAAAGTATGTTCTATTTCGGTGTTATATAGGGTAAAAACGGTGTTTTTAATGAATATTATCCAATTTTGTAATAAATCCAATTTCGTTCTCTTTTTAATGGAAGGATTCTTTTGCATTTCGCTTTATATCGTAATGTTGTGAAATTAGATTTCAGGAGAGTGTATGAGATATGGCAAAGACGAGAATTTTTTCTTATTCGGATTTCCTTTTTATAGTCTGTTGCTCATTTGGCTGTCTGCGCTTGGTTTTAAGTAGTTTTTGCGATAGTTAAAACAATTGGTTGCTAAATCGTTTTTTTCGTCTTATCATTGTGTAAATTTACTAGTGGATATATATGAATAAAAATGGATTTAGCCGCTGTGCGGAGTCGTACATCGGTCGTTTACAAAAAGAAGGGCGTCATTCTACGGCCCATGTTTATAAGAATGCTGTTTTTTCTTTCACCCGGTTTTGTGGTACTGTCAGTGTATCATTTAGGCAAGTCACCCGTGAGCGCTTGCGTTGCTATGGGCAGTACCTTTATAGCTACGGTCTGAAGCCGAATACGGTATCAACGTATATGCGTATGCTTCGCAGTATATATAATAGAGGAGTAGAGTCGGGTAGGGCTCCGTATGTGCATCGTTTGTTTCATGATGTTTATACGGGAGTGGATAATTGTCAGAAGAAAGCGTTGCCTGTCGGCGAACTTCACCGTCTTCTCTATGAAGATCCCAAGTCGGAACGTTTGCGTCGTACGCAGGCTATCGCTGCCTTGATGTTCCAATTCTGCGGAATGTCTTTCGCTGACCTTGCCCATTTGGAGAAATCGTCACTGGAACAGAATATCCTCCGGTATAACCGTATCAAGACGAAAACTCCGATGAGTGTAGAAATACTGGATACTGCACAGGATATGATCAGCCAGCTTCGCAACTGTCAGCCTTCCCGCCCGAATTGCCCCGACTATCTGTTCAACATCCTTCTTGGTGACAAGAAGAGGGAGGATGAAAGTGCGTATCGGGAATATCAGTCTGCTCTTCGCAGGTTTAACAATCGTCTGAAAGGCCTGGCAAGGGCTCTTCGGCTGACTTCTCCCGTCACTTCTTATACCATTCGCCATTCTTGGGCTACTACCGCCAAGTATCGTGGTGTTCCTATTGAAATGATCAGCGAATCGTTGGGGCATAAGTCGATCAAGACTACTCAGATTTATCTGAAAGGTTTCGGTCTTCAGGAACGAACAGAAGTTAATAGAAAGAATTTATCTTACGTAAAGGACTGGGTTGCAGGACGGGTGTAAATGTGCAAAATATTAATAATCAGTATTAAAGTATGTAAGTTACTTCTTAGGTAACGGAAAAACATACATTAAATCAAAAATAATCAAGAAAGCAGAAAAACATCTACAAATATGCCGTAGGAGGAGTTTATGCCCTAAAAGAAGATATATATTATAATAAGAAATAGGTATATAAGGGCAGTACATGAAAATAAGTATTTTTTCATGTCCAGATACACTTTTGCCTTATATTTCGGATAAAACTAAAAAAAGTGGGATTTTATTTGTTTATTACCTGTGTTTTTGTCTATCTTTGCGCCAAATTTAAATCCGTTACCTAAGAAGTAACGGAAACATATGGGGTAAAAAAACATGATTCTAACAAAAGAGAAATCAGCCATCCTCGGGATCAGAAAGAACGAATGGCAGCTTTGACCATTTCTACGGTAAGTCGTTATATGGTCTTACGTGGTGAGGGAAAGCCTGCTGTAATTCCTGACGAACAAATGGCACGTTTTCGTTTTATGCTTGACTATTCAGAAGAGGCAATTTCTATGAACTGCTCTCCTTTGGCTCGTGGTGAGAGGGTCAGAGTAGTTAAAGGACCTTTAACTGGATTGATTGGCGAACTAGTCACATTAGATGGGAAAAGCAAAGTCGCTGTTCGTTTGGACAAGTTGGGGTGTGCTTGTGTTGATATGCCTGTTGGCTATGTTGAACGTCTTGGTGAGAAAAACTAATTGACAATGGAGGTTTTGTGTTTAGAGGAAAAAATAGATAAACTTCAGAGTATAGCTTGCACATTACTCCGTATGGGTCAGAATAGAAGATATATATATGCTGATGATCTTTTCCTGTTCAATAATGAAATTAATGAACTAATCAATGACTTGTATCCCTACCGAGGTATAACAATAGAACAAGAATTTGCTTTATGTTTGGCTCTTTTGCGTGGATATAGTGTTTCTATTAATGCCAATCCAAATGATGAAGAGAAGAAACGTAATGTTTTGGCTCGTACTCGAATTGTTCTGAGAAATTTGTCTTCTTCAAGTTTGAAAGAACAGTTGCTTTCAGTTTATAATGAGTTAAGGGTTATATGAATTCAGTTGAAATTTTCAAAATAAATAATGATACACACAGGCTTAATAGCATATTTCTATTTACTATATTCTGGTATTCGCTTAATCTTTTTTGGCAATGTTCCTACTATTCAAATCAATAATCGTGCGCGAAGTTCTTCGATTTGGCACATATGCTCTTTTTCTACCATTCTTTTATGCCAGGTATGTTTTTATTAGAATAACATACAAAGGGTATTTACTAAACTAATTTATTTATTAATCAAGAAGATAACTCAATGTTATGCTATTGAGTAGTTACAAGAAAAAAAAGATGAATTTACGTTATTATCGCTGGCGTTTGGCGTTTGGTCGCTTAGTTAATTTGCAGTATATCAACCGCTGGATTATATTCTGCTCGGATCTCTTTGTATCCTTGTGTGTATCCTTAATAGGAGTGTTAGGTCTATTTCCCATTTTACATGTGCATGTGGGAGGAATGGATGTTTTGAAAGTGGGATGTAGCTCGTTTGTTGCAAGCGTACTTTCGTTTTTGGTTTTCAAGGTTTATCATGGAGTCATTCGGCATTCGACATTGCGTGGGTTGTGGCGAATTGGTGGTGTTGGTATTCTTAAATCTATCTTGATGTATTTGATACTTGTTGCATTACGAACAGATTTCAGCCTCTCGGTTTATTTGGTAGGTGGAATTGCGGATTGTACGTTGACAATTGTCATGTTGGTGGCTTTACGCGTTTTCGTTATTAATGTATATAATAGTGTCTTGTCTCAGTTAGGTAAAAAACAGGAACGCGTTCTTGTCTTTGATACGGGTGAAGAGAGTGTGATGATTGCTACATCCCCCAATCGGCATGTGTTTATGCAAAATTATAGTGTTGTCGGTTTCCTGACATTTGGGAATTCTAAGAGGAATCTTCGGATAGCAGAACTACCGGTTTATCAAATAGCTGAGATGGATGATTTATTGCGCTTAATCCCGAGAAATAATTTGGATGGTGTTCTTTTTCCGAACATAAAAGCCGTACAACGTGAACGTGATCGTTTAGTTCGTTATTGTGAGCAAGGTTCATTGAGGATTCTGGTTGTTCCGGATATGGAGGAGGTACATGGTGGTGAGGTAAAACATTCCATACGTGAGATTCGTATTGAAGACTTGTTGGGAAGAGAGGAAAACAAGGTCAATTTGGATAAGATTGGAAATTTGCTGATGGAAAAGACTATTTTGGTAACAGGAGCTGCTGGAAGTATAGGTAGTGAGATATGTCGCCAGTTGGCACATTTCCCGATTCGTCAACTGGTTTGTTTGGATTCCGCTGAAACTCCCATGCATAATCTTCGTCTGGAACTGGAGAGGAAGTTCAGTGACTTGAATTTTGTTCCGGTAATAGGTGATGTTCGTAATTTAGATCGTGTTGACTATGTGTTCCGCAATTGGCGCCCGCAGGTCGTATTTCATGCAGCTGCTTACAAACATGTTCCGCTAATGGAAGAGAATCCTTGTGAGGCGGTACGTACGAATGTATTTGGTACTCGTGTGATAGCAGATGCAGCAGTGAATTACGGCGTTGAGAAGTTTGTGATGATCAGTACAGATAAGGCTGTCAATCCAACGAATATTATGGGTTGTAGTAAGCGCCTGGCAGAGATTTACGTCCAAAGTTTGAACATGGCGATTGAAAAGGGAGAGGTTAAGGGTGAAACGAAATTCATTACAACTCGTTTTGGTAATGTGTTGGGTAGTAATGGTTCAGTGATTCCCCGTTTTCGTGAGCAGATCGCGAATGGAGGTCCTGTCACTGTTACGCATAAAGATATTATTCGTTATTTCATGACGATTCCGGAAGCTTGCTGGTTAGTGCTGGAAGCTGGTACGATTGGTCAAGGTGGAGAGATCTTTGTCTTCGATATGGGACAGCCTGTAAAGATTGCAGATTTGGCTAAGCGTATGATAGAATTGTCTGGTCTGCAAGTTGATAAGGATATCGAAATAAAATATACTGGTCTCCGTCCCGGAGAGAAATTGTATGAGGAACTCTTAAACTGCAAGGAAAATACAAAGGAGACTTCACATGAAAAGATTCGTGTAGCATCAGTTCGTGAGTATGTATATAAAGATGTTGTCGAACATATTCAAACTTTGGGCGAAATGTCACTTCATGTACAAATCCTTCCGATGGTTAGGGAGATGAAGACATTTGTACCAGAGTTTAAAAGTCAGAATTCTCAATTTGAGAAATTAGATAAAGAAAAGGTGTAAATAATAAAAAATAAGAATCGTGATCATAGCGGTAGACTTCGATGGTACAATTGTCGAGCATAAATATCCGATGATTGGGAAAGAGCTTCCATTTGCCATCGAGACATTAAAGAAGATAAGAGATGAACGCCATAAACTGATTTTGTGGACAGTTCGTGAGGGACATTTGTTAGAGGAAGCTTTGGCTTTCTGTCGTGAGCGTGGCTTAGAGTTCTACGCCGTGAACCGTGATTATCCGGAAGAGGAGAAGGGTAAGAATAACCATTTTTCTCGCAAGTTAAAGGCGGATATTTTCATAGATGACCGTAATCTAGGGGGGCTTCCAGACTGGGGGACAATTTATGAGATGATAAACCAAAAAATGTCTTTTGAGGATTTGATGAAAAAATATGAGTCTGAATATAAACCGGCAAGATCTAAAAGCTTTTTCTCTCGTTTTTTTAGATAATAAATTAAGATATATATATGAAGTTTAAAAAGAATCTATTACTGCTGGCACTGGCTTTGTCAATAGCTGGTTGTACCTCCTATAAAAATGTTCCTTATTTTCAGAATCCGGAGGTTGTGAATAATTCTAGTGAGTTTTTTCCTCTGTATGACGCAAAGATCATGCCGAAGGATTTGTTGAGTATCACTATTAATACGACAGACCCTCAAGCTGCTACTCCATTCAATTTAACTGTGCAAACCCCATTGAATGCAGCATTGACTAATATTAATACTACTACTCAGCCATCATTACAGCAATACTTGGTAAATAATGCTGGTGAGATTGATTTTCCAGTACTCGGAACATTGAAAGTAGGAGGACTGACAAAAGACGAGGCAGAGGCTCTTATTCGGGAAAAATTAAAGCCATATTTAAAAGAGGATCCGATAGTGACGGTACGCATGGCGAACTATAAAATATCTGTATTGGGTGAGGTTGCCCGTCCGGGTAGTTTTACAATCAGCAATGAGAAAGTCAATGTATTGGAAGCTTTGGCGATGGCAGGTGACATGACAATTTATGGTGTACGTGACGATGTGAAGTTGATACGTGAAGATATCAATGGCAAGCGTAGTATCATTAATTTAAGCTTAAATGATGCTAGTATCGTTACATCTCCATTTTATTACTTGAAACAAAACGATATTATATATGTAACTCCGAACAAAACGAAAGCGAAGAATTCAGATATAGGTAATAGTACGACTTTGTGGGTTAGTGCCACGTCCATTCTTGTTTCTATAGCAAGTTTGTTAGTGAACATCCTTAAATAATTAGATAGCTAGACAAATGACAGACGAAAGAAATATTTCTACCGACAACATTGAAGCGGAACAGGAGATTGATTTAATAGCACTTTTTTTTAAATACTTTTTTTATTGGCGTTGGTTTGTTACTGGCGTATTAGTATGTTGTATAGTAACCTACCTGTTTCTACGTTATCAAACGCCAGTATATAAAATCACCAGTTCGGTACTGATTAAAGAAGAAGACAAACGTGGTGGATCTGTAGCTAATCCATTAGCCGCCATCCAAGATTTAGGTATGTTTTCTATGACGAACAATTTTAATAATGAAGTAGAGATATTAAAATCTCGTTCATTAATAAAGAAAGTAGTGAATGATTTAGGACTATACATCCGAACATCAGAAAAACGTCCGTTCGGCTATGCGATTCCACTTTATCAAAATACTCCGGTGAGGGTTTATATGACTCCTGAGGAAGCAGAAAATCTGAAAGAATCGATAAAACTAGATATCACTTACACGAAATCCGGTAAGCTATCAGCTAAGGTTGAATATGCATTGAATGATGAGAAACAAGAGGTAGAGCAATCTTTTGATCAATTACCAGCTGTATTCCCGACTCCAGTGGGCGTGTTAAGTTTTACACAAGGGGATTCTTTATATATGAAGAATAATGAGGTCAATTTGATTGCAACAATTAACACACCTACTGAAACCACTGAGACTTATATGAAGGACCTGAGTGTAACGGCATCGTCTCAAACAACAACTATCGCAAAGATTAGTGTTAAAAATACGGTGAAAGAACGAGGTGTGGATTTCATTAATTGTCTAGTAGCTATCTATAATCAAGATGCTAATGATGAAAAAAATGAAGTGGCGCAAAAGACGGCAGAATTTATTGAAGAGCGGATAGGCATCATTAATCATGAATTAGGTAGTGCAGAAAGTGAACTGGCAGATTTCAAACAGCGATCTGGTTTAACGGATTTGACGAGTGATGCTCGCTTGGCTTTACAAGAGAGTTCAAAATATGAGCAACAGAGCACGGAGAGCGCTACTCAGATTCGTCTGGTGCAATTCTTGCGTACTTATATTAATGATCCTGCAAATCAAGATGAGGTAATTCCTGCAAACGTAGGTTTACAGGATCCGAATCTAACGCGGGTAATTGAGCAATACAATACAATGATCATCGAACGAAAGCGGCTGTTGCGGACTTCGTCAGATAGTAATCCAGCGGTAATTAATATGAATACGGGGATTGAGGCAATGCGACGTAATGTTCAGACAACTGTGAACAGTGTCTTACGTGGCTTACAGATTACACAAACGGATATTGAACGACAAGCAAGCAAATTTGAGAGCCGGATCAGTAATGTTCCAAAACAGGAGAAAGAGTTTATGACAATCTCCCGGCAACAAGAGATTAAAGCGACACTGTATATTATGTTATTACAGAAACGGGAGGAAAATGCGATAACTCTCGCTTCTACGGCTAATAACGGTCGAATTATTGAGGAACCATTAGCTGCTAAAGATCCGGTTGCTCCGAGAAAGTTATTCTTTTTTCTAGCAGCTTTGGTAATCGGTTTGTTTATTCCTGTCGTTATAATCTTCGTTGTAGAGTTGTTGAAATATAAAATAGAAAACCGGGGTGATGTGGAGCTACTAACAGATGTGTCCATTCTGGGTGAGCTACCATTAAGTGACGTGCATTCAGGAAAAGGAGCTATTGTGGTACGTGAGAATAAGAATGATATTATGGAAGAAACTTTTCGGGGACTACGTACTAATCTGCTCTTTATGCTGAATAAGGATCAAAAAGTGATTTTATTTTCCTCTACACAACCAGGTGAGGGGAAATCTTTTGTGACAGGTAATCTTGCAGTCAGTTTGGCCTATCTGGGAAAAAAGGTTGTTGTGGTAGGTATGGATATCCGGAAACCAGGTTTGAATAAAGTGTTCGACCTATCTAAAAAGTCAGAGGGTATCTCTAATTATTTAATGGATCCGGAAGGTATTAATCTTTTTAATTTGGTAAGAAGTTCTGGCATTAGCCCGAATTTGGACATTCTTCCTGGTGGATCAATCCCTCCAAACCCGACAGAACTAGTGGCTCGTGATGCATTGGAGAAAGCTATTGATTTATTAAAAGCACGTTATGATTATATACTATTAGATACTGCACCGATTGGTATGGTGACTGATACGGCAATTATCGGTAGAGTAGCAGATATGTGTGTCTATGTTTGTCGAGCAGATGTAACCTCAAAAGCTGGTTTCTCTTATATCAATGTTTTGCGTGATGAAAAGAAGTTTGATAAACTGGCGATAGTGATCAATGGAATTGACCTGAACAAGCGCAAAAATACTTATGGATATGGCTATGGTAAAAAATATGGTTACGGCTATGGCAAGAAATATGGTTATAGATATGGCTATGGGTATGGATATGGTTATGGTTTCGAAGCAGAGATTAAGAAAAAGAAATAGTATGAGAAATATTTTATTTAGTCCTCCTGATATTACGGAGGTAGAAATTAACGAAGTAGTTGACGCATTGAAGTCTGGTTGGATTACAACAGGACCTAAGACTAAAGAATTGGAACGAATGGTTGCAGAATGTTGTCATACATCAAAGGCTGTTTGTTTAAATTCAAATACAGCATGTGCTGAGATGACTTTACGAATATTAGGTGTGGGGGCAGGGGATGAAGTGATAGTTCCGGCTTACACATATACAGCTTCTGCCAGTGTTATAGAACACGTTGGAGCGACTCTTGTAATGGTTGATTGTGAACCGGGAAAATTTACAATGGATTATGAAAGATTGGAAGCTGTAATTACTGAGAGAACTAAAGTTATAATTCCTGTAGATTTATTTGGAATTCCATGTGATTATGATAGGATTTTTGATATTGTAGAGCGGAAGAAAGGATTATTTAATCCAAGTGATAATAGCATTCAACAGGCTATAGGAAGAGTGATAGTTATGGCCGATGCAGCCCATTCTTTTGGTGCTTTTTATAAAAAACGTCCTATAGGGTCGATTGCGGATTTTACTAATTTTTCTTTTCATGCAGTTAAGAATCTTACAACTGCAGAAGGAGGAGCTGTAGTTTGGAGGGATATTTGTAATATTGATAATAATGAGTTATATCATAAATATATGCTGTTGAGTCTGCATGGTCAAAGTAAAGATGCGTTGGCAAAAACAAAATTAGGAGTATGGGAATATGATATCTTAGGACCATGGTATAAGTGTAATATGACGGATGTATGTGCGGGAATAGGTTTAGGACAGATGAGAAGATATAATCAGATTTTAACTCGCCGGAAAGAAATAATTAATCGTTATAATACGGCTTTCGCTGATCTTCCTCTTTCTGCAGTGACACATTATACAGATAGCTATACATCTTCAGGACACTTGTACATTGTGAAATTAGATGGATGTGGAGCGGAACAAAGAGATAAGTTTATAGAAAACATGGCGGAGCTTGGTGTGGCTACAAATGTTCATTATAAACCTCTCCCTATGCATACTGGATATCAGAAACTTGGGTTTAGAATAGAAGATTATCCAATGGCTTATGAACAGTTTAAAAATGTGGTAACATTACCTTTACATACTTGCTTATCAGATGAGGATGTGGACTATGTGATAGAATGTGTGGGAAAATGTTTAGAACAATGAAAAATGTTTTGTACAAGAAATATATAAAGCGGTGCTTGGATTTTATTCTCGCATTAATAATCTTACCATTTGTTTTGCTTTTAATCATTGTCATGACTCCTATTATTTATATCTCCGATCCTGGTCCGATATTCTATCGTGGATTGAGAAGAGGTATTGGTGGAAAAGCCTTTAAAATGTTTAAATTCCGTTCTATGTATGTCAACTCGCCTGATATAAGGAATCAGGATGGATCGACGTTCAATGGTGATAATGATCCAAGAGTAACAAAAGTTGGTAAGTTTATGAGAAAGACCTCTATAGATGAGATTCCGCAACTGCTAAACGTTTTGATAGGAGATATGAGCTTTGTAGGTCCGAGACCTACTTTGGCATCAAAATCATTTGATGAAGTTGAGATGGAGAGAAAGAAGCGATATGATGTGAGACCTGGTATTACAGGTTATGCACAAGCTTATTATAGAAATTCTATCTCACAGAAAGATAAGTTTATTTATGATTTACATTATGTAGATCATGTTTCGTTTCTGCTGGATTTTAGAATAATATTAAAAACAGCTTTATCAGTGTTGAAGCATGAAAATATTTATGTTTCCAAAGAAAAAACTATGATTGGAGGTAATGCTAAGGGAGGAGACTTATAGATGAAAAGATTATTAATTATTGGAGCGTCTATTCTTCAATTACCAGCTATTTTAAAAGCCAAAGAGTTAGGGTTATATGTGGGTGTAGCAGATTTTAATCCGGAAGCAATGGGGATTTCTTATGCTGACGAATATTTCAATGTAAGTACGATAGACGAATTTGGTGTTTACCAAGTAGCGAAAGAGTTTAAGGCTGATGGCATCATGACACTTGCTACTGATATGCCGATGCGGGCTGTTGCTTACGCTACACAAAAATTGGGCCTTGTAGGAATTACTTATGATACTGCAGTTAAGGCAACTGATAAAGGAGAGATGATAAAAGCGTTTGAATCTTCAGGCGTGGAGCATCCATGGTATTATATACTTCAAACGCCGGAAGAATTGGGTACGGTAATTCAAAAGATCACATATCCTTGTATCAGTAAACCCGTAGATAATGCAGGTAGTAGGGGAGTCATGTTGGTTGAAAGCAGTAAAGAATTAGAGAACGCAGTTCGATATAGTTCATCAAATGGACGGAATGGAGAAGTAATTATTGAGGAGTATCTGCAAGGTGATGAAGTAAGTGTTGAGATCATGGTTATTGATGGTGATGTCCATGTGTTGCAGGTTACGGATAAACTGACAACGGGAGCACCTCATTTTGTGGAGATGGGACACAGCCAGCCGAGTCGTTTAGGCGATGAAAATGTGGAGGTAATTAAGGATTTGGCTATAAGAGCGGTGAAGGCTGTTGGTATTGATAGGGGACCTGCTCATGTTGAAATTATGTTGACTTCCAAAGGGCCGAGAATGATTGAACTGGGGGCTAGAATGGGAGGAGATTGCATTACCACTCACCTTGTTCCACTATCTACGGGGATTGATATGGTAAAAGCAACAATACAAATAGCGTTGGGAGAAAAACCTAATATTGTGCCGGAGTTTGAAAAAGGAGCTGCAATACGCTATTTAAAGGAGAAATATGGTATTATTAAAGGTATTTCGGGTATTGATATTGCAGAAAAAATTGATGGTGTTAAACAAATAACACTTGTTAAAACATTAGGAGATAAGGTTGGGGAAATTGGCAGTAGCATTGATCGTATGGGGTATGTGATTACTCAGGCAAGTACTGTAGACGATGCTGTTATCTGTTGTGAGAATGCAATAAAACAAATAGTCATTACTATTTAAGAGTTTTGATTATTTGATTTGAGAATATGATATAAAAAGGAGTATTATCATGAATTTGAGAGGAAAACGTCTTTTGTATATTGGAGGTAGTGCATCAGTAACTGATATTGCAAGTTATACAAAAGCAAATGGAATCAAATTGCTGACGGCTGGAAAAGTGATTTCTGATGAAATGATAGCTTTAACAGATGAACAGTATGTGGTTGACATTTCTGATAGGGAATGTCTGAAAAAGATTGCGGTAGAGCAAAAAGTTGATGGTATATTAGTTATAGGTAATGAGGATATCATTACTTGTGTGATTGATGTTGCAGAGAACATCGGACTTCAGTTCTATGTAAATAGAGAACAATGGACAGAGTTACAGGATAAGAGAAATTTCAAGAAGAACTGTATAAAACATGGCATTTCAGTAGTGGAGACATATGAATTGGCAGATAGCTGTGATACGGTACTAATTCCAATGAATGCCTATCCTGTAGTTTTGAAGCCTGCCGATAGTTGCGGATCAAAAGGTATTTCAATCTGTAATTCTAGCGAAGAAGTGAAACAGGCTATGCAGAAAGCAGAATCGTTTTCCAGGACAAAACGCTTTTTGTGTGAGAAGTATATGGACTGCCCCGAGATCACTATTAAATATTTATTTGATCGTGGTAGTATATATCTTTGGGAAGTAAATGATCGGTATGTTAATCGAGAACAGAAAAACGTAGGTGCAATTGCTAATTGTACCGTATATCCATCGAAATATACAAAACTGTATTTGGATACTATGCATTCAAAAATGGTTGAAATCTTTAATGAGTTTAACTTCTATAATGGAACGATGTTCATTCAGGCATTTGTGGATGGAGATGTTATTCGTCCCTATGATCCGGGTATTAGATTTTCCGGTGGATTATCGTACTTTATAACAGAATATGTTTTTGGTGTTAATCCTTTAGAGTTTATGATAAATGCAGCTCTTGTAGGGCAGATGTACTTGGGTGAAGAGAACCCTCTTGAGAAGATAAATGTGGATATGGACGGTAGATACATAGCGAATTATTCTGTTTTGGCAAAGGCTGGCATCATTTCAGAAATATATGGTATGGACACTGTCATGCAGATGCCGGAAGTTTTTAAATCATTGCAATTACTTAACATTGGTGATGAAGTGAGAATGGTAGGTACTTTGCAACAGGTATTTGCAAGATTTCAAATAGAAGCTAGAAGTAGAAAAGAACTGAATGAAGTAATAGTTACAATATATAATACCATTCAACTTAGAGGAGTAGATGGGGAAGATATGAAGCTTTATCAGAAAATCAATATTCTGTAAGGTATAGAAGATTATGGAGAACTATACAAAAGCATTAGTGGATTTTGCTGCGGAAATCGAATATAGGGATCTGTCTCATAGTGTTATTGAGCAAACTAAAATGTTCATTGCAGATTATTATGCGGCGAGTCTGGCGGGGTATCGGGTTAATGGAAAGTTTAACTCAGTGGTAATGGCTGTTCTGAAAGAAGAAGGAGGTACTGAGCAAGCATCCATATTGTTTGAAGAAAAGAAATATCCAATAAGTAATGCAGCTTTTATGAATGCAGTTTATGCGCATGGTGCGGATATGGATGATGGTAATCGAAAATCTGGAGGACACATAGGAACACACATAATGTCTTCTGTCTTTGCATTAAGTGAAAAGTTGGATGTGACTTGGAAGGATGTTATTGTTGCAATTAATATCGGGTATGATTTTTTCAACAGGGTAGCTGGGGCTGCACAACCAGGGCTTTATAGTAAGGGTTTTCATTCAACAGGAATTGCGGGTGCGATAGCTAGTGGAGCAGCCTGTGCCAAACTAATGGGGTTGGATAGAAATGGAATTTATAATAGCGTTTCTTTAGCTGCATTTCAGTCAAGTGGGTTAATTATTATAGATGAAAGTGGGCAAAGTTGTAAGCCTGTGAATCCTGCGAATGCAGCAAGAACAGGTGTAATTTCTGCTATGATGGCTGAAAAAGGTCTGGTAACTCCTCGGAATCCATTGGAGAGTAAAAAAGGCTGGTTTCATGCTTTTACAGATCAAGTTAATGAAACGGTTCTTTTGGATGGTCTTGGTATAGATTTTACAATTTGTGAGAGTTATCTAAAACTATATCCAACTTGTCGTCATACGCATAGTTGCATTGACGCTGCTATAGAGATCAGGAAACAAATTTATGAAAGTAATTACCTCTTATATGATATAGAAAAAGTCTATGTTTTCGTGTATCCGAGTGCGATTAAGTCAGCAGGGACAATTAGCAACCCACAATCACAAGAGGAAGCCAAGTTTTCGATTCATTATGCTGTGGCAACTGCCTTTAGTAAAGGCAACTTTTCCTTGGAGGATCTTGATACAGAAAACCAAGATCATACCATAATAGATAATTTATCGAAAAAGATAGAGTTGATAATTGATAATTCAATGGAGAATAGAGAGAAAGGAATTCGAGGAGCTAGAGTGAAAGTAATTCTTTGTAATGGAAGAATTTTTGAGAAAACTATACTAATCCCAAAAGGTGAAGGGATCAATTCACTTAATTGGGATGATATACAAATGAAAATGCAGGCATGCTCGCAAGGAATTGTTGAAGCAGAACAGGCAAGACTATTTGTAGAAAAGTGTCGATGTATTAATGATGATGATCGTTTTACTCCGATATTATCATTTTTAACCAAAATAAAATAACAAGGAAGGAGCAAAATCAATGAAAGAAAATATAAAACTAATCCTCGGAACAATGACTTTCGGGGAACAAGTATTTGGTGAGGATGTAAAATGTATGGTTCAGAGTTATCTGAATCACGGTTATAAGGAATTGGATACAGCCTACGTATATAATGAAGGAGAGTGTGAGCGTTTGTTGGGGACAGCTTTGAAAGAATTGGATAGAGATACGTATAAAGTTGCAACAAAAGCAAACCCAAGGATTACCGGACGATTGGATAAGGAGGCAGTAATATCACAGTTGAATGAATCATTGCAAAGGCTTAAAGTAAACTATGTAGATACCTTATATCTACATTTTCCAGATCCGGCAACACCTGTGAAATCTGTATTGGAGGGTTGTGCACAGCTTTATGAAGAAGGGAAATTTTTGGAACTGGGACTGAGTAATTTTCCCGCATGGCTGGTAGCCGAAGTTTGGCATATTTGTAAATCTCATGGTTGGATGTTGCCCAAAGTATATGAGGGACTTTATAATCCGTTAAGTAGGCATGCAGAGCGGGAATTGGATAGAGCATTAAATAATTACGGTATGCGCTTTTATGCTTATAATCCTTTAGCTGGAGGAATGTTGACAAATAAATATTCCAGTCAAGACAAAACAATAAAAGCTGGTAGATTTATAAATCGGCCAAATTATCAAAAACGTTATTGGAAAGATTCGTTCTTTGAAGCGATCGATCGCATAAAAGAAGTTTGTGCTGAACATAATATGAATATTGTAGAAGCGGTTTATCGATGGTTGGCATACCATTCAATGCTAAAAGTAGAGCGTGGAGATGGAATTATTATAGGTGCGTCGAGATTAGTTCAATTGGAGCAGAATATGGCAACGGTGGAAAAAGGTTCTTTGCCGGATGAGATAGTCGAGATTATTAATGATGCATGGGAAATAAGTAAAATGGATGCACCGGAATATTTTACATATTATGTCCCAAAAAGTAAAAACACAAAAGAAGTTTAAGAATATGATTAATCAAGAAATCTTTTTGCATACACTGCAGTTGGAAGGTGTGGAATTCTTCACCGGAGTACCAGATTCCTATTTGAATGGATTTTGTGACTATTTGTTAAGGAATATATCACAGGAAAAGAATGTTATAGCGGCTAATGAAGGAAATGCAGTTGCCATAGCTGCCGGTCATTTTCTTGCTACTCAGGAGATTCCCCTTGTTTATATGCAGAACTCCGGATTGGGCAATACTATAAATCCTCTTGTTTCACTTGCTGATAAACAGGTTTATGCGATTCCTATGATTCTGTTGGTAGGTTGGAGGGGGCAACCGGGCACTGGAGATTGGGCACAACATGAACTTCAGGGAGAGATTACCCCCGGATTATTGGATTTGATGCATATTCCGTATGATATCTTACCGGATGACAATGATAAAGTGACAGGCATTTTAAAACAGGCTGTTTCGCTGGCAAGGAGCAATCGGAAACCTTATGCATTAATTGCTCCTAAAGGAGTGATGGCAGGAGAAAAAATGAATAACAAAGATCAAACATATCCTATGAGCCGTGAAGAGGCAATAGAGGTAATACTTGATCATATGCCTGCTGATACGATTTATAGTGCAACAACAGGGCGTGCAACACGGGAATTATTCTTTTTGCGAGAAAAAAGAAATGAGAGTAAAAAAACAGATTTTTTGAATATTGGTTCTATGGGGCATGCTTCGTCAGTAGCTTTTGGTATTGCTTTGGCAAAACCTCAAAGGAAGGTGGTCTGCCTTGACGGAGATGCTGCCGCAATGATGCATTTGGGAGCTATGACAATGTTGCATAAGTATAATGTACCGAACTATCTGCATATTATATTGAATAATGGAGCGCACGAGTCTGTAGGTGGACAACCTTCAGCGGGACATTTGATTGACTTTACAAAAATAGCGGAATCTTGTGGATACAAGACTATAGGGCATCCCGTAACGACTCGAGAGGAACTGACTCAAGCTATTGAAATATTGGCTAAAGAGCCTTTTGCAGCATTCATTGATGTGCGGATTCATAAAGGGATGAGGGGAAAACTTCCACCACTTGATTTTTCGCATAGAGAAGCCATTGATAACTTAATAAAAGAATTAAATAAGAAAGACTGAAAGGTCAGGGAGGATATGAAAGTGAATAATAGTATGGAACAAACAAGGGCCTTTTTGAAATCAATAGGTTTGCCGGAAGGTGATGCTTACAATTTGCCGACATCCATAAAGAGATTTGAAGATGGAGGTCAATACCGTTTTGAAGTGCCTGGTATCCAGGGACCTAAAGTTATGCAAGCGTTGCTTGAAGCAATGGATGACTATGGAATCTGTCTGCATCGCGTAACACAGACACAAGGTATCATGCGTTTGACTGATGATGAGATTGTTAGAATGGTAGAGTTGGCACACCAATGGAGTACAGACTTGATTTTGGCTATTGGTCCTCGTGCAACTACCGATACTAGTGCGTCTGTCAATACTCCTGAAGGAGTCCGTATGGGGTATCGTCTTCGTGGTCAGGAGCAGATTGTACGCGCTGTAGAAGATGTGAAACGTGCAGCCCGTTTGGGTTGTCGTTCTTTCCTTATTTATGATGAGGGGTGTTTGTGGCTGCTTAATGAAATGCGTAAAGCAGGAGAAATTCCGGAGGAATGTCATTTTAAAGTTTCAGCACATGCCGGTCACGGTAATCCATGTTCTGCTAAGGTTTTGGAGAAGATTGGTGCAAACTCTATAAATCCGGTTCGTGATATTCAGTTACAAATGCTGTCTGCAATGCGTCAGGCAGTAGATTGTCCTATTGATATTCATACGGAAAATCCAAAGTCGACAGGAGGCTTCATACGCCATTATGAAGTTCCGGAGATGATTCGTATTGCAGCTCCGATTTATCTTAAGACCGGTGGATCGGTTGCGCAAACACATAGTTGGGATAGTACACAGGATGATGCAAGGAAGCGTGCGAAACAGGTTGCATTAGTTAAGAGAATAATTGACGAATACTATCCTGAAGCACTTTTGTCACCGAAAGGAAGCATTCGATAAAAGAAATATAAATAAAAGCAAAGAAGAAATGAGACACCATAAATATAATCCGAATTTTGAGTTTATTGTAAAACCGGAAGAGTTTAACAAGTATTCGGATAAGGAAATACTCCAATATTGTCTTGGAGCGACCATGTATATGCCGGGGACAAAAGATTTTTCTCAAAAAATATTGGATAATGAAATACCGGGCTTAACTTCCATGGTATTTTGTTTTGAGGATGCATGCCCAGAGAGCCAGGTAGAAGAAGCGGAAAGAAATGTAATTCATGTACTGGATGTACTTTCTACAGCTCTTGATAATGGAAAACTTACATATGATAATTTACCACTTATTTTCTGTCGTGTCAGAAATCAGGAGCAGTTTATTCGATTTGCAGGGCAGCTCACAAAACACCATGTGAAGGCTTTAACAGGTATTAATTTCCCGAAATTCAATGCTCATAACGGAAACGTATATATGTTTTATTTGAAGCAACTAAATGAGAGGTTAGGGGATATCATCTATGGAATGCCGATTATAGAAGACTCTGAAGTCGCATTTAGAGAGACGAGAATGACGGAATTGATTGGCATCAGAGAAATACTGGATAATTATAAGGATATAGTTTTGCAAGTACGAGTTGGTGCTACTGATTTTTCTTCTTGCTTTGGAGTACGTAGAGGAGTAGATTATTCTATTTACGATGTATTGACAGTCAGGGAAATTTTATCTGATATTATTAATGTATTTGGAAGAAATAATGACTATGTGATCTCTGGTCCTGTATGGGAATATTTTCGTGTGAGTAAACAAATGATGTTCGAACAACTTCCCAATTATGATATTGAAGACTGTCTGTTAAAAAGGATTCCTATTGTAAATACCGAAATTGACGGATTGTTGAGAGAGGTCGTTTTAGACAAGGCGAATGGTTTTGTAGGAAGAACTGTCATTCATCCATCTCACATTAAATATGTTAATGCGATGCAGGCTGTGACAAAGGAAGAATATCAAGATGCGATGAATATTCTTAATAGTGACAAAGGAGGTGTTTTTAAAGGTGAAAGTGGTAATAAAATGAATGAAGTAAAACCTCATACAAACTGGGCGACCAAGGTGTATATGAAATCCCGAGCTTATGGGGTGATCGATAACGAAAATAGCTATATTAAGCTGTTCTCATAAACGAAGGAGAAGCAATGAAGACAATAACGACACCAATTTCAGAAGAAATGGCTAGTGATTTGCATGTTGGAGATATGGTTCTGATAACAGGTAAGATATACTGTGGACGTGATGCTGTACTCCCGAAAATTTGCAAGTTGATAGAAAATGAAACTTTAGGTGAATACGATATTGATTTGCGGGGGAGTGTTATTTTTCATACAGCTGTTAGTCCGGCAGGAGTTGGGCCAACTTCCAGCAATAAGTTGGAGATAGAGGAAAGTTTTCCCTTGCTTTCTAAAGCAGGAGTGAAAATGCATTTGGGAAAAGGAGTAATTGGGAAAAATACGATTACTGCACTTGATGAATATAATTCCGTTTTTGCAGTGATCCCCCCAGTCACGGCATTGCTTGGGGAGAACATGCTCTCGCAAAGACTGGTTGCTTTCCCTGAGTTAGGAATGGAGGCATTTTATGAGTTGGAGGTAAAAGATTATCCAGCGATCATTGGTGCTGCACATAATGAAAGTATTTATTGAGGAGGACAAGGCATGAGGTATGATGAAAGAATTGTAAATAGAGTATGCGAAACATTGGTTAGTTCCGGTTCGACTTTCCTTCCGGATAAAATAAGAGCATATGAGAAAGCAATCCAGAGCGAAACTAATGAACAGGCAAAGTGGGCGATGAAAGCTATTTGGGAGAATGCATTGGTTGCAAAAAAGAATAGAAGCCCTCTTTGTGACGATACGGGCATACCGCATCTGATATTAGAAGTAGGACCTGATAGGGTAGTGACTGGCAATATGCTGGAATCTATAAAAGAAGGAATAAGGCAAGGATTAAGAACATTACCAGGACGCCCTATGGCAGTGAAAGGTGATGATAGCCACAGAATTGATCAGTCATTGGGGCTGGATGAGGATCCTGCCGCTTTGGAAGCGGCACCAATTTTGATTCGAAATATTGAAGATAATGTAATAAAACTTCATATTTTAATGTTTGGTGGTGGTCCTGCTATCAGAGGAAAAACTTATCGTGTTTTTCATAAGCATAATGTGCAAACAGTATTGGATGAGATTATATCATGGGCAACGGAAGGAACAACTATGCTCGGATGCACCCCATGTACTTTGGCTGTAGGTGTCGGTCGCTCTCATTATGAGGCTTCGTCAATGATGCTTCAGGCTTTGGTTGATGGGACCTATGACAAACAGAACGACATGGAGAAAGAAATAACAGCTAGAGTAAATGCGGTTGGTGTAGGGCCTTTGGGATTAGGTGGCAATACTACTGTACTTGCTACTTTTATGAAAGTCGGTCCGCAAAGAGCCAGTGGTGTTCGTGTGGTGTGTATGCGCCCATGCTGTTGTGTTGAACCGAGAATTGCAATGGTGGAATTGTAAATAAAATACAACGAATGCATGTGTAAGAAAATGTCAAACTATAAAATAGATAGGAATGCCAAAAGTATCGATTATTGTTCCTGTATATAACGCTGAGAAAACACTTTGTAAATGCCTTGATAGTTTGGTGGGGCAAACATACAGGGATATCGAAATACTGCTTATAAATGATGGATCTTCTGATAATAGTCAGAAGATCTGTGAGTCATATGCAAATAGATTTTCGGAGGTGCTATTAATCAATCAGAATAACTCAGGGCCGGCAACGGCACGTAACACCGGAATAAATCGTGCGAGAGGCAAATACTTGTCTTTTGTAGATGCTGACGATTATGTTGAGAGTAATATGATTGAAGAGATGATTAGTGTTGCGGAAGATAATCATGCAGAAATGGTTATTTGCGGGTATTATCAGGAGTTTTCAGAAACGATCAAAAAACACGAATTCTCTTATGCTCCTGGATTATATGTAGGAGATGAGTCAAGAAAAATAGCAAAAGAATTAATAAGTGATGTCTCTAATACCAGAATTCCGCCTTACTCTTGGATAAGGATGGTTTTGAAAACTTCATTAGATAAGCCTGAAATACGATATGCCGCAGGAATGATACGAAGTGAGGATTATTATTTTTTTGTTCAACTTCATTTTCGCATAAATCGTTTGTTTTTGCTTACGGACAAACCGCTTTATCATTATATGGAGATAGATAGCTCCATAACTCATAGATATGTGCCTAAATATTGGAATTCTGTGAAAGAAATATACTTGGGGTTGAGGGATAGGCTTCCAAAAGACGAAGACATAACGAAGAGACTGGATGTGATGCTTATTCAGCGTTCCCTGATAGCACTTAATAATTCGGCAAGATGTAATAATAAGGATGTATTCAGAAAAGAAGTATATGAAATTGTCAGTGATGACGATCTTAAATCAGTTATATGCCGGATGAGAATATCGGAAGGTGTCAGGAAATTCCGGGCTTATTATTTTTTAATGCGAATGGGTATGTATGTCGCTGTGTATTGGAGATTTCTGTTGAAATATAGTAGAAAGAGGATAATCGGAACTGTATGATATGAGTAGAATTAAGCAAAGTAATTGTGTAAACTCAATTTCTGGCATTACACTAGGGGGGATAGTATCATTGACTTTTTTAGTGCAGTATTTTAATAATATAATGCAATCTATTAGTGTCTTTTTGGTGTTTTTGATTTTCTTTACTCTTGTATTTATCTCCTTTAAAGGAAAGTTGAAAATAGCTAATAGAATAACTTATAATTGGGTATGGCTTATAGTTTTAGCTGTTTTATTAATAAGTTATCTTCCAGCAGATCAATATATTTCAGTCTATGCAGATTTGATTGTTTTTATATGTGGAATATTAATAATTGTCTTGAGTGGAGATAATATATCTATATACAAATTGAGTATAAAAGTCATTAAAGTGATGTCTCTTTATTATGCTATTTCTATATGGGTTCAATTGTTGCTTCCTCCATTGTATGATATATATTTAGCCATATTGACGGTGAAAGATAGAATATCTGTTGTTGATATGAGAAATTTAAATGGAATGTATACAGGGTTCTCAACAAACTGTGGGTTTACGGCGGCTCATCTGTCTGCGGGGATACTATGCTATATTTCGACATTTAAAATGAAAAGGAAGAAAGGTCTTCTCACATTATTGTTTCTATTCATATCACTTCTCATGACGGGAAAACGCTCAACATTTGTTTTTCTTCTCTTTTCAATTGTTTTTTTATATATTATTTCAGCGAAAAAACGTGAGAAACTTAAAGTATATATAAGTATATATTTTGTGTCGTTGACTATGGTATTATTATATATAATGCTTGGAGGTCTTTTTTCAATGATTCCAGCGGTAGCTAGAATTACGCAGACTATAGATGGAATACTACTA